>Ga0182027_10000683_pt1 | contig 58039 bp, 53 predicted proteins | sample 712E1DmetaG_FD_121300 | JGI IMG/M metagenome (GOLD analysis project Ga0182027, IMG submission 121300) | Permafrost microbial communities from Stordalen Mire, Sweden - 712E1D metaG (Illumina Assembly) | ecosystem: Environmental > Terrestrial > Soil > Wetlands > Permafrost | place: Sweden...
CTGGTCCGGCTTTGCCTGATCGGCTGCCTTCTTTTCCGGCTCCTTGGTCACCGGCAGTGTGATCTGCCTCTTCTTCAGCGGCTGGATGAAGGACGGGGGCTGCTGGCCCCACAGGGCGCCGGCCACTGCTACCAGAATGAAAGCGCGGAGTATTCTCATATAATCAGTTGCCTAGCTCCCAATGACAGGCGTTTCCCATGGGGGTCGGGAACACGACCTTCTTCCAGCCGTCCTTCTGCGTCCCCGCCGGTGAATCGTCGCCTTTCCGGCAGGCCCTCATGTTGGGCCCTATTTCGTCCCACGGCGACGCGTCGACCTTGCCAGTGGGTTGCGCTGCTCTGGGCGCGGTCTCCGTCGACCTGGCAACCACGGCCTTGCCAAGGTCTACATGCGGCCTCAGTTCCGAGACCTTCTTCGTCAGGGTCTTGCCGTTCCACTCCAGGGTCACCTCGTCGTCCTCAACCGCCAGCAGGGTAAACTCGCCCACCTTCTCGCCAAAGTGAATCCCCTGGCTGGGTTCGCCCGACTTGGCGCTCATGATCGCCGTGTCCCCGTCTTTCAGGCTCATGATGCCGTAGTAGACCGGGAGGTCCGGCATCGGCTTCTCCTTCGGTGGCTCGACCACGACGGTAGGGTTCCGGTCGACACTGAACGGGTATTTCAGCGCCACCGCGCTATATGCACCCGCAATGACGGCGGGGACGGCCGGCAAAGGAGTATAGGGCGGCGGCGGGAGCTGTTTCAGCGTCTGCTGGAACATGACGTCGGACCGCTTGCGCTCCTCGAACCATTTGTCCCGCACCTGAACCGCAAGCAGAGAGACGATCGCCGCCAGCGCCAGATCGAGCAATATCAGCTTTTTTCTCAAAAGCGAGCGCTCCCTTTCTTCTCGGGAATCAGCCGGCGCGGGACCACCCCGGAAACCACCATCCGCACCGAAATGGTCTTCAGTTTGGCGTCGTGCGCGCTGACGCGCATCTCGTCAACGGCGATCGCCTCGGGTTGGTTCGCAAGGTCGGCCAGCAGGTTCAGCAGCTCCTCTATATGACAGGTAAAGGGAACGCCGACACGCACTTCCGCGTACTCGCCCAACTTGGCGGGCGGCTGGAACTCGACCGGGCCGAGCTCGACCGGCGGCGTCTGCGCGCGCGCCGTATGGCGCACAATGTCAAGCAGGAGAGCCTGCGCCTGGGCGGCGGTCCCGGCCTGGATGATCCCCTTCTCGCGCTGAGCCAGTTCGGCGGAAACCTGGTTCAAAACGTGCTGCTTGCCGCTCACCGTCGACGCCAGTTGCCGCACCCGCCCCAGGCGCTTCTCAGCGGCCGGGATACTGTCCGCTTGGCCTGCCGTCGGAGCCGCGTTACTGCTGCTGGTGAACAGGAAGATTTCATAGGCCGCAGCCGGCACCGCCACCAGGGCCAAAACCGCGAGCAAGACCTTATCGCGCGGGGTGAGCGTCATTGCGCCACCCCCTTGCGCGCGGCGCGGATCCGGAATAGCTGCATCTTGCCATTGGGACTAAGCGGGATGGTGAACTCGGAACCCTGGAAGAGCGGCGAGTTGTCGAACACCTTCAGCAACGGCTCGGCGCGTTCGGCGCTCCCGGCCAGCGTGATCGAATCCGCCGCCAGTTCGAGCGAACTCAGGTAGGCGGGCGGCTCGAGCAGCTTGTTCACTTCCTGCAGCGTGTCCAACGCGCCCTTGGAGCGGCGCCGGAACTCGTCCAGTTGGCGTGTCTTAGCCCTGGTTGCCTCGATCGAGCGGTCAATCTCGCCGGCCTTGCGCGCCTGAGGCTGGAGACGGACCGTCTCGCGCTCCAGGCCACGCAGGTATTCGCGATCTTCAACCGGCGTGATGGAGAACAGCGCCACCACCGACAGCAGGGCGGCGGTCCCCAGCACCACCGTGGGCACGTAGATCGCGCGCGAGTTCGAGCTGCGGTTCTCGGCCGGCAGCAGGTTCAGGGGCAGCGCCAGCCGGGGGCACGCCCCGGCCAGCGCCGCCGCGTACGCCAGTGCGTTGCGGGAGAAATCGTAATCCGTGGGAGCGCCGGAGGGCTTGGGCAGCAGCGCCGCGGCGTCCAGAGCCTCAACTGGCGAATCGAGCCGCAGCTCGGCGCCGGCCATCTCGGCAGCCCGTTCCAGCGGCACATCGAAGGCCGCGGAGAATAGCGGACGGGCTTCGCTCTCGCCGTAGGCCTCCAGGCCGTCTCCGACCGGAGCGAAGGCCACAAACCCGCCCGCCGGCGGCCGCGTCAGCAGCCGGGAGGCCGAATACAGGACCGCGGCGGAAAAGGTAAAGGCCGCGACCTTCACTCCCGCCTCCGCGAACAGGCCGATGTAGCGCTCCAGCGTGTCCTTGCGCGTGATGGCGACCAGCACGGCTCCGCTTGCGCCCAGGCGGGTCCAGGCATAGGCCGCCTGGTCCTCCGGAAACGGGTGCATCGAATCGACCTGGAACTGGATGGCTGAGGCGACATCCCGGTCCCGGACGCCGGGAAGGGCCAGCAGCCTCACAATCACGTCGCGCCGGGGCAGCAGCACGGTAGCCGCCAGGTGGCGGGCGCCGGTGCGCTTCAGAAAGTCCATGCACACCGCGCCCCAGCCAGCGGCCGTCCGTTCCCGGAAGCCGTTGATGGTGGCCGCCCCCAGCAGGCGGGCTCCGGTCGGCCTCACCCGCACCGCGGCCACGCGCAGCACATCGTCTTCGATCTCGATGCCTACGCCCGTGCCGACGGCCAGCAGCGTTCGCATTCCTGGAAAGTCCAAATTCATTCCACCCACACATTGTCGTACCAGCGCAGTACGTGATACGGCTCGCTGGATTTCGCCCGGTCGAGCAACTTCAGCATCACGGCGACGGACCGGCGCGCGTCCGAAGGCGTCCCGTCCGCCAGACGGCCCTGCGCCGTGGCCCGCACCGTAAAGATCGTACCGCTGGCCACGCCCAGGCGTCCCATCGCCGGCACGCCCTGGCCGAGCGCACTCAACGCCTCCATGCGGATGGGGCCCACTTGCCGAAGCTGGACAATGGCGGAAATGGCATCGGGCGGGATTCCCACCGCCGCCAGAACGGCCGGATCGGCGGTATTCGCGTCCAGCCCACCCGGAGATCCGTAAACCGAAAGGCAGTCCGCCAGACCGTGGCGCCGCACTAGCGCGCCCTGCGGATCCCGTTCGTAAGTGCCGTAAAACAGTTCCGGCGTCATGCCATTCACCAACAACAGTTCCTCGATCTCCTGGAATGACGCATGGCGGGGGAGGAAAGACGAAGTGCCGGCGATAGAAAGCGCGGCCGAGGGATCGAGCTGAGGAGTGCGCCAATCGACGATCCCCAGCGTGATCTCGCGCGCCCGCTCCGGCCCGGCTCCGAGCGCGAGAACAAGGGCGTTGAGCTCCTCCGGCAACGCGGAATTGACGTTCAGCTTCGAGGTCTCCGGAATCATTTCGACTAGCGCCCGCCCGGTTGGAAACTCAAACCGCATGATCGGGCCGCCGTCGTAGTAGCGCGAGGTTCCATCCGGGTTCCGATAGGCCGGCCCCCACTGCAGGTACAAAAGAGCCCTCTCGATCGCTCCCGTGGCCAGATAGTACGCCTTGAGGCCGTCGGTGGAGTTCGAAACCCGGCCGACCTCCGAGTGCACCGAACTCGCCACCGTGAAGGCGATCGCCGAGAGCGCCGCAACCAGCCACAGCACGGCGATCAGCGCGCTTCCCCGCCCTGCCGCGCGGCCGCCGTTACTGGGCATAGGGCTCATAAGGCTTCCTGGTGACGCGGACCGGCACCGTGATGCTCATCAGCGGCAGGCGAGCGGGGTCGGGATCGAGGGGGGCCATGTCGATCCGCACCGCCGTGGGCCATTTTCCGAGCGGCCATTCCGGAAGCCAGCGGTCGCCAACCGGCGGTGGCTCGAAATCGCGGTAACTGAAGCGGCAATACGCCAGCTTGTCGGCCAGCACAAACGAGGCCGGGCCGACCGCGATCGGCCGGAAGACCGCCATCGACACGCCCCGCTCCGGATCGTTCACGCTGCCGATGCAGGTGGCGCCGGCCTGCTGCGGGCTAGACCAGTTCGTTGACCACCAGCCGCACGCCTTGGCCCTGGTCGCCCGGAATCACCTCGAAATCAAGGATGCGCGGCAGGCCGCGCGAGGCTTCCTGCAGGGAGTAGCTCGAAACGAAGCGCAGAGACTGCGGCTGGCCCCCGAAGTACATGAGCGTCTCGGGAGGCTGCTCGCCTTCGGGGACGCAGACCACCACCACCGGCATCAGGTCCTGAATCTCGCTGCGCATGATGCGTTCCACGCTCGCCACGCGCCGGTTCGCCATCAGCTTGGCGTTGGCTTTGTCCATGGCGTTGAGGCCAACCCGCAGCGTCATGAGCAGTCCCACCGAGAGCAGGCTCAAAAGCGAGATCGAGATCAGCAGTTCGATCAGGGTGACGCCGCGACGCGCCGCCGCCCCCCCGCCCCTCATTGCCCGCCCTCCGCCGGCGGCAGAGTGCCGCGCCGGTAGCCCTCGATGACCAGGGTCCGCGGGTGCTCTTTCTGCCCCCACCATACCGTCAACTCGAGCTGCTCCAGAATCTCGCTGCCCGGAGGCGCGTCGGGTGGTACCTCGAACGGCGTCAGCCGGGCGATCCAGCCGGCCGGGGTGTTCCCAGCGATGGCCGGATCGAAGTCGCCCTGGAGAACTTCGAGCTTCTCCAACCGCGGGTCAAGCAGCAACTCGTCCATCTTCTCGTGCGCCAGCAGCGCGGCTCGGTCGTAATCGGTGAGGCGCGAGGCGTTCCGCAGCGAGGCGGAGAGGTTGGACATCAGGCCCACCACGGCGATGCCCATGATGGCCGTGGCCACCAGCATCTCGAGCAGTGTGAAACCGCGCCGCCTCATTTATCCTCGACTCGCTCCACCTGGGGCACGCCCGTGATGGGGTCCATGAGCACCGTCCGCACGGCCTTCCGCTGGTTGGCGATTTCGATTCCGGCCCGTGGAACGGCGCCCCCGGGATACAGCAGGAACTGCCGCGGGCCGTCGTCGTCGTCCGCTTCCGGCAGCACCTTCACGATGGTGACCCCATCCGGCAATTCGTACTTCTTCTCGAAGCCCGGCTCGGCCGAGTGCATCACCAGGGTGTTCTGCGCCTTGAGGACCGTGATCGCGACCGCCTGCCCGCGCCGCTCCGCCCGATTGAGCGCGTCGTTGTAAAAGCTGACCACGCCGGCGGCCGCCTGGTTGAGCCGCAGCGTGTCCACTCCGGCGGAGAACGAGGGGAAGGTGATGCCGACGATCAGCGCGATCAGCCCCACCACGATCATCATCTCGATCAGCGTGACGCCGGCTTGTGGGCGAGCTGAAGCTTGCCCCGGCACGCTGAAGCGTGCGCCACGCGACATCACTGCGACTTCCAGCTCACAATGTCGGCGTTGATGCCCTCGCCGCCTGGTTGGCCATCCGCGCCTAAGGAGATGATTTCCGGCTCATCGCCTTGTTCGCTGGGATAGTGGTAGACGTAGGGATTGCCCCACGGATCGTTGGGGAGCTCGCGTTCGAGGTAGGGGCCCTGCCAGTTGGGCACCCCCGGCGGCGCGGCGCGCAGCACCTGCAAGCCCTGCTCGGTCGTGGGGAACTGCCCCGTATCCATTTTGTAGGTGCTCAACGCGGCCATCAGGGTGTTGATCTGCGAGCGCGCGGCCGTCACGCGGGCTTTGTCGGCCTGCTTCCACATCCGCAATCCGACCAGTCCCGCGAACAGCGCGATGATCGTCACCACCACCAGCATCTCGATCAGGGTGACGCCCGCCTGGTTCGCTCTTCTGCGCTTTCTCATGGTTACACCGCCACTTCGTTGATGCTCGTGATGGCGAGCAGCATGCTCAGTATCAGGGCGCCGATGAATATGCCCATCACCAGAATGATCATCGGCTCGAACAACGCGGTAAAGCGCCGGATGGCGGCGCGCGTATCGGCCTCGTAAATATCGGCCATGCGTTCAAACATCTGGTCCAGGCGGCCGGTTTCCTCGCCCACGCTCAGCAGGTGGCTCGCCAGGGGCGGAAACTCACCTGTCCGCCGGAGCGGCGCGGCCAGCCCCTCCCCGCGCTTGACCCCCTGCGCGACGGACTCGAGGGAACGTGCGATGCGGGTGTTATTCAGAATGGCCGCGGCGATACCGAGCGATTGTACCAAGGGAACGTTGTTGACCACCAGCGTCTCCATGGCGCGGGCGAAACGGGATGTCTCGGCCTTGCGCAGCGCGTCTCCCAGCACCGGCACGCGCAAGCGGAAGGAATCCCACCACAGCCGCCCGGCTGCGGTACGCACGTACCAATAGAAGCCCGCCGACAACGACGCCAGCGCCAGAAGGCCGATCCACCCATACGCTCTTACGATGGCGCTGGTCGAGATCAGGATCTGGGTCGGCAGCGGCATCCGCATGCGCGATTCCTGAAACATCTGCGCAAACCGCGGGACCACGAAGTACATCAGGATGGTGATGGAGGCGAAGCCCACCAGCATCAGCAACGCCGGGTAGATCATGGCGGAGATGATGTATCCCCGCAGGTCGTCCCGCGTGCGTTCGAACTCCGTCAGGCGCTTGAAGACGGGCCCCAGCGCGCCGCTCGCCTCCCCCGCCCGCACAATGTTGATATAGAGCTTCGAGAAATACTGGGGGTGCGCCGCCAGGCTGTCGGCCAGCGAGCGGCCCCCTTTCAGGATCCGCAGCACATCCAGAACCACGAAGCCGAAGCTGGCGTGCTCGGTCAGCTCGCCGGTGATGGAAAGAGCGCGGTCAAGCGGCACGCCGGCGTTCAACAGAGTGGAAAGCTCCTGCGTGAAGAACAGAACGTCGCGCCGCTTGCCGCGGGTGAAGGATGGCAGCTTCAGCTCGAAACCTTTTTTGGGAGCGAGCCCCACGTAGACCGGGATCAGGCCCTGGCTGCTCAGCTCGTGCGCCACCGCCCTCTCGGTCTCTCCGTGCAGGACGCCGACCCGGATCTTCCCGTCCGGTGCCACCGCCTGAAAGTGGAAACTCCCCGCCATCAGAACTCCTGGGTCACGCGCAGCACTTCATCGGCCGAGGTGACGCCCTGCGCCACTTTCATCCAGCCGTCCTCGCGCAACGCGCGCATGCCGTGGCGCCGCGCCGCGGTGGTCAAAGTCGCCGCGTCCGATTTGGCCAGGATCAGGGCGCGCAGCTCGTCGTTCAGCTCCATCAATTCGAAGATGCCCACCCGGCCCGAGTAGCCGGACCCGTGGCAGCGCTCGCAGCCGGCCCCTCGAAAACACGCCACCTCCCTTCCGTCGTACGAGGTGCGCGTGCCGGCGGGCTCTTTGCAGTGCGTGCAGATCAGGCGCACCAGCCGCTGCGCCAGCACCGCCACCACGGTCGAGCTGATCAGGTATTCCTCCACCCCCATATCCACCAGGCGCGTGATGGCCGAAGGCGCGTCGTTCGTATGCAGGGTCGAGTACACGAAGTGGCCGGTGAGCGCGGCGCGTATGGCGATGTCCGCCGTCTCGCGGTCGCGGATCTCGCCCACCATGATCACGTCCGGATCCTGTCGCACAATATGCCGCAGCCCGGAGGAGAAGGTCAGCCCGATCTGCGTATTGACGTGGATCTGGTTGATCCCGTCCATCTGGTACTCCACCGGATCCTCGATGGTGATGATTTTCTTGTCCGGCTGGTTGATGCGTTTGAGCGCCGAATAGAGCGTCGTCGATTTGCCGCTGCCGGTGGGCCCGGTGACCAGCAGGATGCCGTGCGGGAGCGAGGTGTAGTGCTCCATGCGGCTCAGCATGTGCTCGTCGAAACCCAGCCGGTAGAGGTCGTAGAAATCGCCCGTCGAGCGGTCCAGCAGGCGCATGACCACGCTTTCGCCATACAAGGTGGGCAGCGTCGAAACGCGCAAATCCACTTCGCGGCCCATCACTTTGATTTTGATGCGGCCATCCTGCGGCAGGCGGCGCTCGGCGATATTGAGCTTGGCCATCAGCTTGACGCGAGAGATGATGGCGGCCTTCAATTCCCGCGGCGGCGGCTCCTGGTTGTAGAGCACGCCGTCCACGCGGTAGCGGACGCGAAACTCCTTCTCGAAGGGCTCGATGTGAATGTCGCTCGCCCGCTTCTCGGCGGCCAGGGCGATCATGGTGTTCACCAGGCGGATGACCGGCGCTTCGCTGGCCATATCGCGGAGCTGCTCCAGGTCCTCCTCCGCGGTTCCGGCGTGCCCCTCGCCTTCCGAGGCCTCCTGCTCCTGCTCGCCATAGAACTTGTCGATGGCGTCCAGGATCTCCGCCTCCCCCGCCAGGACCGCGACCACTTTGAGTCCGGTGAAGCCCCGCACCGCCGAGATGGTCTCGAAATCGAGCGGATCGGCCATGGCGATGGTGAGCGTGGAATCCACCGCGGCGTAAGGCAGGAACCGGCACTGCCGCATGAACCGCGGGGCCAGGCCCTCCGTCTCCGGGATGGCCGGAGGCGGGCCCTCGAAGGTCACGATAGGAATACCCAGTTGCTCGGAAAGGGCGGAAAGCACGTCACGCGCGGCGACGAACCCGAGCTCGATCAGCACTTTGCCGATCTTCTCCCCGCGCTCCTTCTGGATGTCGAGCGCGCGTTCCAGGTCCTCGGGCCCGATCAACTGCCGCGCCACGAGCATTTCGCCAAGGCGCACGGTTAGAGCTCCCAGGCCTGAATTGCGGCGTCGAGCTGTGCCTGGCCGATGCGGCCGGCCTTGAAATCGATCAGCGCCTGCCGCGGCGCCTCCAGCACGACTTGGTTCGGCATGCCGCTGTGGTCCTCAAAGCCCTGGTAGAACAGCGTCATGGCGTAGACGATCTTTTCGCCCTGCGGCACCTGGTCAAGCGAGGCCCCGGCTGTGACCAGCGTCTCCCGCATCCAGTTGCGCAGGTGCGCCAGCCGCTTCTGCTTCTTGTCCTTGAGCAGAAGGAGTTTCTGTCCCGTGGGCACGGGGCTGAAGGGGGTGACGAGCGTAATCACCAGGTTAACCTCGGTGGTGAACACCACGCCGTAGCCGGGCAGGTAGACGCCGCGCGTGAATCCCAGCACGTCGTACGGTTCGACGACATCCCAAGAGCGGATGGCGCCATCCATGCTCTTCTCGACGGCGGCCAGTTCGTCGCGCGTAACGCGCGGCCGGTCGGCGGCAGGAAGAACAAACGAAATTGCAAGCAGAAGTAGAACAGACTTCACGGACGGCCTCCATAATCAGCGCTTGCCACCAGAAGTCCGTTGTATCTCTTCTGCAGCAGCATGAGCGTTTCCTCGAATTGCACACGATCGGCGCGGCGTTGAAACTCGATATCCCGGCGCGCGGCTTCCACCATCTCGGCGGTTTTCTTGGCTTGCCGCGCTTCGCTTTGGGCGACCGCGGCCCGCACGGCCTCTTCCACCCGGCTGGTGTCCACCACCGGAACGCGCGTTTGGACGGCGGCGGCCTGGACGGGAGCGCGGGGAACCACCACCACCGGCCGCGCAAAGCCGTGCACCAGAATCGCGACGGCCAGCAGCGCCGCCGAGGCGAATCCCAGCCGGGGCGCGGAGTTCCACCACCCCTGCCACCAGCGCGGCTCGAAGACCCGGTCGGAGACGAAGGCGATACGGCGGGGCGGCTCCTCTTCGCGCAATGAGCGAAGAGCCGACTCCGTCAGCCCCAGCCGGTCCAGTTCTTCCTTGCAGGCCGGACAGCTATCCACATGGGTGCGGACCCGGGCGCATTCCGCCTCGCCGAGTTCGCCAAAAAAGTAGTCTTTCAGATCAAAAGGCGAGCAGCTCATTGAACACCCCGCGACGGGATTGGAGCCAGAGCCTCTTTGAGGATGTCGAGCGCCGTGTACAGTCTGGACTTTACGGTCGAGACCGGGCAAGCGAGCGCTTCGGCGATCTCCTCGAACTTGAACCCCTCGTAAACCTTCAGAATCACCGTCTCGCGCTGATCGGCGGAAAGGCGTCCGAGCGCCGCTTCGACCGCCACCGACAGCTCCGCCGGATACATGCGGGACCGCGAGGGCGCCGGAGCGGATTCGGCCGGAAGCTCATCTTCCGGGTGCCGGCTGCGGAAAAACGAGAACGCCTCGTTGTGGGCGATGCGAAACAGCCATGGGCCGAACCGCGCCGGATCGTCGAGTTTCCCGAGATTCTGATAGGCTTTCAAGAATACATCCTGGCTCAAGTCGAGAGCGTCTTCCCGGCCGCGGACGAGTCGCAACAAGTAGTTGAACACGCGCTTTTCCCACCGGGAGACGAGGAGGTTAAAGGCCTCCACATCCTTACGGCGGGCACGCGCGATCAGGTCACGATCCTCGACCTCGCGGAAGATCAACTCTTCGGCTCCTTCTCAATGACGTTTGCGGGGCGAAAAAAGTCTGTCGGGCCCCGAGCAGGGGCGCAACTCCATAGTGTAACCGCGCGCCGAGGGGACGGGCTTGGGGGTGTAGACTCGAACTATGAAGCCCGCGCAGCGCTTAACGGCGATTATCGAACGCGAGGACGACGGTTTTGTGGCGCTCTGCCCTGAACTCGACATCGCGAGCGAGGGTGCGTCGATTGAAGAAGCCCGAACCAACCTCATTGAGGCGCTCACGCTGTTCTTCGAGGCCGCAGCCCCCTCCGAGGTCACCCGGCGCTTTCACGGCGAAGTTTTCATAACTCAGGTTGAGGTGCCGGTTGGGTAAGCTCCGAGTTCTATCGGGCTCGGAAGTCTGTCGGATTCTCGAAGAAAACGGGTTCGCCGCCGTCCGGCAGCGAGGCAGCCACCGAGTCATGCAAAAGCGCTTGGAGGGGACCACGATCACCGTGCCGGTCGCCCTCCGGCGCGGCACCCTGCTGAGTATCGTACGGCAGTCGGAACTCCGTAGATCGTTGTTCGAAGCCGAGACCTAGTCATCGAGCCGCGGCCGCAGGGAGCGACCGCGCGCCGCGCCCGACTACCTGTTGCTTTCCCAGTGGGGGCTGCGGTATCCTCCTGTTGGTAAGCCAAATGAGACAGAAGAAGGATGTCCAGCAGGGAACGCTGGCCCTCATGGTCCTGAAGACCCTCGACGTCCTGGGACCGTTGCACGGGTATGGCGTCGCCCGGCGCATCGAGCAGATCAGCGGCGACCTGCTTTCGGTCAATCAGGGCACGCTCTATCCCGTCCTGCTGAGGCTGGAACAGGAGGGCGCTATCGCATCGGACTGGGGCCCTTCGGAGCACAACCGGCGGGCGCGCTTCTATCGCCTGACGCGTGCGGGACACCAATTACTGGAAGCCGAAAAACGCGATTGGGAGCAGACCGCCGCGATCATCGCGCGCTTCTTTGAAGTGAAGGCGGACGATCTGGCATGAGAGCCCTCACACGCCTTCTCAACTTCGCCACCAGGCGCCGCGGCGACCAACGGCTCAGAGAAGAGATCGAATCGCATCTGGCGAACCTGGCTGAAGAGAACATCCGCGCCGGCATGACTCTCGAGGAAGCCCGCCGCCAGGCCCGCCTGAAGTTCGGGGCTGTGGATGCCGTTCGGGAAGACTACCACGCCGAAGAGGGCCTGCCATTCTTTGAGAACCTGCTGCTGGATGCTCGTTATGCGCTTCGCGTGCTTCGGAAGTCGCCCGCGTTCACGATCGTAGCCTTGCTCACCCTGATGCTGGGGATTGGGGCCAACGTCGTCGTCTTCGGCGTGCTGAATGCGGTCCTGCTCGACCCGCTGTATGTGAGCGACCCTCAGAGCCTCTATCAGATTCGCCACAAGCCGTGGATGAGCGGACGGCTGCTGACCACGTCCTATGGGGCGTTTGAGGACTTCCAGCAGCGCAACACCACTTTCGGCGGCATGGCCGGGATTTATGGGTATTCTCACGCGGCGCTGAGCTGGCGTAACGCGGTGAGAAAGGTCCACGGCGATGAAGTCACCGGCAACTATTTCGATCTGCTGGGCGTCGAGCCGGCGCTAGGACGATTCTTCCACGCGCCGGACGAGCATGGCCCGGATTCAGCGCCCTACGTGGTGTTGAGCGATGCTCTGTGGCGAAGCGCGTTTCATGCCGACCGTGGCGTAGTCGGCGAGACCGTGGAGCTCAACAAGCATCCGTTTACGGTGATTGGCGTGGCGCCGGCGCGCTTCCACGGCACAGAGCGTTTTCTGTGGCCGGACTACTGGATGCCCATGGCGAACGAGGGGCAGGTGGAAGGGTGGGACTATCTGCACAGCCGGACGTCCATAACGGTTACGGTGATTGGCCGGCTTAAGCCGGGCGTGACGCCGCGGCAGGCGACGGGAAACCTGAATGCGATTGCGGCCGAGCTGGCGAAGGAGTATCCCGAGACCGACGACGGCCAGCCGCTGCGCCTGATCCATCCGGGACTGCTCGGCGACGACGGCGACGTCATTCGCGGATTTCTTTACAGCGTGACCCTGCTGGCGCTGCTCGTGCTGGCGGCGGCCTGCGCGAACCTGGCCACACTGTTTGCGGCGCGCGCGGCGGATCGCAGCCGGGAACTGGCGCTCCGCGTGGCACTGGGGTCGAGCCGGTGGCGGCTGATGAAGCAACTGCTGACCGAGGCGGTGATGGTATCGCTGGCGGGCGGAGCCGCGGGTCTGGTGAGCGCGCGCCTGCTGCTGGGTGTGCTGAATCGGTCGCAGCCGTTCGCCGGCCAACTGACGGTAAGCGTGGATGCGCGGGTGTACCTGGCGGCCCTGGCATTGACGCTGGCAAGCGCGCTGCTGTTTGGGATGGTGCCGGCGTGGCAGACGACCGCACCGGCGAATCGAATCCACCTGCGCCGGTTTGCGCTGCGTGACCTGTTGCTGGGCGCACAAATCGCAATCTGCACGCTGCTGGTGACGGCATCGCTGGTGGCGGCGCGCGGCATGGTGCGCGCGTTGCACGCTCCGCTGGGGTTCCAGCCGCAGGGCGCGATGCTGGCCGATGTCGACCTGAGCCAGGCGGGCGACGTGTCTGTCGAGAAGAAGAAGGCGATGATCGAGGCGGCGCGGAGCATTCCCGGCGTGACGGCCGCGGGTACGGTGAGCCGCACACCCTTCACCGGCGGTTTGCATGGGATTCCGATTTTCCGGCCGGGCACGACCGAGTTCAAGCTGAACAATTCCGTGCTGACGACCTACGCGTATCAGATGTCGCCGGGATACCTGGAGGCTGCCGGCACCCGGCTGCTGGGCGGGCGCGATGTGTCATGGCATGACACCGCGGAGACGCCGTATGTGGCGATCGTGAACGAAACCTTCGCGCGCAAAATGTGGGGCGGGACGCCGGCCATCGGACAGCGCTTCATCGTCAAGGGCAACCTGACGGAAGTGGTGGGCGTGGCCCAGGACGGCAAATACCACGACCTGGAAGAGCCGCCGCAGCCTGCCGTGTATCTGCCGTTGTCGCAAAGCGAGCAGAGCGAAACGGTCTTCGTGGTGCGGTCGCGGCGGGCGCCGAGCGAGATGGCGGCGGCGCTCGAACGCACGCTGAGCGGCATCGAGCCGAATGCGCCAATCACAGTCGAGAGCTGGCCCGATTCGCTGGAGGGGGAGCTGTTCCCGGCACGGGCGGCGACAGTGGCGCTGGGCATCATGGGCCTGCTCGCGGCGATGCTGGCGGTGACCGGCATCTTCGGAATGGCGGTCTACAGCGTGAGCCGGCGGATGAAGGAACTGGGCATCCGCGTGGCATTGGGCGCGCGCAAGATGCAGGTGATGACCGCGGCGGTAGGGCGGCCCATGCTGCTGCTCGCCGTGGGATCGGCGCTGGGTCTGGCGGCGGGAATCTTCGCGAGCCGCCTGCTGGGGCAGATCGTCTATCAGGCGAATCCGCGCGATCCGGCGGTGCTGGGCGGCGCGGTGCTGACGATGGCCCTGCTCGGCGTTGTGGCGTCCGCCACTCCCGCCGCCCGAGCGCTGGCCGTCGATCCATCCAAACTCATGCGGGAAGAGTGAGTGCATAATCCCACCCGGACCAACCGTTCGTAAAGCCGGAAGCGTGGGCGCAACCAGGGAGGGATCTATCGCTCGAACGCTTCGGGACCGCAAGCCAGGCCAAAGTCCGGGCTAGCGACAATACGGTCATATGCTTTCGGTGGGCAACCGTGGTACGGGAGTGATCCGCAAAATCTCCCGGATCAGACTGCCCGGTGCGGACCACTCTCCAGAAAGAAGGTTTTTCTGCCCCAATCCTGCAAGCACGCGCCCAGCAGCCGCTGTAGATCAACGGCGCGCACGGGATCGGGAGCTATCTCTGGACCCCGCGCGGCTCGGAGCGGTTGGCGCAAATATTGTGCGCCCCGCAGAGAGAGGGGATACAATAACCCGTTGATCGATGCTGGACGAACCCAAAATGCCAAAGGACAAACAGTTCACGGTAAAGGTTGACGACAACTACCACTACATGGACGAAAGCGAACGCTACGATGGCGGTTCCTACGCGACATTGCAACAGGCGGTCAAGCGATGCGAGCAGATAGCAGTCGAGAGTCTGAAGAATCTCTATGAGAAAGGCATCGACGCCAGCAAGCTGATGGCCCAGTGGGCGCTGTTCGGCGAAGACCCGTTCATCGTCGGCGACACGACGAAATCAGCATTTTCAGCCAGGGAATTCGTCTCCGAGGAACTGTGCGCCAAGATTATCAGGGGAATCGAGGGAGGGTGACGATGAAAGAGGTGATTCTTGCAATCGCCACTTAGCCGTCTAACGCCAGATCCGCGGATATGCGCGGGTCGAAGCAATCCCCAGACATCCGCTGAAACCACGCCGCTCACCAAGCGGCTACAAATGCGCGACGGCCGTTCGCCGCGTTCCAGCGGCCGGCCGCTCTCGCCCCCCTAAACCGTAACCACAATCTTCCCGATCTGCGCGTTCGATTCCATATACCGGTGCGCCTCGACGATCTTGTCGAGCGGGAACGTCTTGGCAATACGCGGCTTGAACACGCCCGAAGCCAGGTGGTCGAAGACGTACTGCTTGGCCTTCGGAAAAACCGCGGGATCGCTCTCAATCTCGAACACAACGTACCCCTTGACGGTGAGCTGCTTGCCGAGAACGGCGAAGAGCGGGAACGGCGTGGGCTCAGGCGACAGCGCGCCGTATTCGAAGATGATGCCGCCCGGAGCGGCCGCTGCCGCCAGGGCTTCCAGGCCCTGGCCGATGGGATCGAAGACGATGCGCGCGCCTTTGCCCTTTGTAATCTCCTGGACGCGAGCGGCCAGGTCTTCCTCCTCCGTCGCGATCACGTGGTCCGCGCCCAGCGCCAGCAGTTCGGCTTTCTTCTTCGACGTGCGGGTGGTGGCGATGCTGATGGCGCCCTCGGCTTTGGCGATCTCGATGGCCGCGATGCCCACGCTGCTGCTCGCGGCGGTGATGAGGACGAAATCCCCCTTGGCCATGTGGCCCTGGTGCACGAGCGCGCCGTAGGCGGTCAGGTACTGCATCCAGATGCTGGTCCCCTCTTCGTAAGAGAGCCGGTCCGGGTAGGTGGCAATGGCGCAAACGGGGACGATGGCCACTTCGCCGTAGACGCCATAGTCGGTTGCCGGAAAAGCCGGGACCGTGCTGACGGTCTTGCCGACCCAGCTCCCGTCAACACCCGGTCCCACGGCTTCCACAATTCCGGAAGCTTCGTATCCCAGCTTCGAGGGCAGTTTTGGATCGATCAGGTATCGGCCCATCCGGAACATCACCTCGGCCCGGTTGAGGCCGATCGCCTTCACCCGCAGACGAACCTCGCCGGCTGCCGGCTCTGGCAGCGGGAGTTCGTCCAACTGGAGAACTTCCGGACCGCCGGTCTTGTGGAAACGAACAATCTTTACCGTGGCTGGCATACGTCCCCTAAGATGCGAATGCGGGCGAAAAGGATACGCCGCCTACTGCCGCGCGCCGGCGATATAGCCTTTGCGGGCCTCCACCGTGAGCTTGCGCGAGTCCTTTAGTTTCACTTTCAGCTCATGAAAGCTGCCGTCCGCCTTCGCGTCCGCGGGCGAGAACCCCAAGACATAGTAGCTCTCCGGCGTCGCCAGCTTGCGAAACCCCATGTCCAGGTCGTTGCCCGCCGCCACATAGGTGCCGGCCGTCCCGTGGGCCAGTTCGATCAGCGCCTCAGGGGTGGCCGGCGGCGGCGCGGACCGCTGCCTCCTGTTCAGTGGGTCGGAAGCGGGATCGATGGGCCGGATCGCAGCACCGCCAACCCCGCTCGCATCGAGCGCATCGATTCGAACCCTGGCCTGGATCGCGGCGTCGATCAGTTGGGCCTCTTCGGCAGTCCGGTCATGACCCACGAAGAACCCGGTCGAGATGAGAAGGATGCTGCGCTGGCCCGGCACCAGCGCGACCCGGCGCACCACGGTTGCCAGCACCGCGAGCTGCAGCACTTCCGTCCGCGCCACCCGGCACACCGGCGGCGACCGGAAAGAAATCTGGGAGACCGCCTCTTGCAGCTTTGCCCGGTCATCCGTGAAATCCAGCAGCACCCGGCAGGAGGTGGTGACCACCGAGGCCCGGTCGCCCGGCTGCAACGCCGCCAGTTGCCGAGTGGCCGCATCGCGAATTCGCGTCAGATCCGCCGAGTCCCGAAGGGAAGCGTCGTCAAACAGGAAGGCCACGAAGCGTTCGGGGATGACCATCCCGCCCGCTTTGGCCCCGTCCCCGACCGACTTGTCCGGCGCGGTCTGCCCGCCCGGCTTGGTTTCCGCGAACGAAACGATCTCCTGACGCTTGCCCTTGTCGAAGAGGTCGAAGGCATCCTTTTGCAGGCCAGTCACCGCGTGCCCGTCGCGGTCGCGAACCACCACCGGCACCTGCACCAGGTTCACGCCGGACTGGAACGTCGCCGTGTTGTCCTGCGGGACGGCCGGCCCCACCAGTGCCGCCGCCAGCAACAGGCCCGCCGCTTTCATTTCTTGGCCGCCACTCGCTCTACCAGGTCGAGGCGGTCCCGCCACGGGTCGGGTTTGGCCGCCGGGCCGTCCAGCGCGAAATCCATCAGCATGTCGCTCTGGGGATTGTACGTCGGCCAATCCGGCAGGCCTGCCCCGTTGGGATTGCCGGTCTTCGCGAAGTTTACCCAATAAGCATTCGCCGCCTCCGCGGTCGCCTTGTCCTTGGGCGCCAGGTCTTTTGCGTAGCGCGCTTCAACGGTGTCGAAAACGAAGGGGATCTCGGTGGCGTGCGGCGCGCCCTTCCATTGCTTGCGCATCGACTCGGCGACGTACGAGAAGCGGTACTCGTAAGCGGGCTGGCCGGACGCCGCCAGCGTGCGCACCGTGAACCGTGCCGGCTCGATCATCATCTGATCGGCCCCAACCAGAGAGGCCGCGGGACGCAGGCTGCCCGTATTGCCGGGATCGTAAACCGCCCGCGCCTTATCCTTGTCCGCACCGAAGCGCGCCAGCAGCTCGTCCAGCGTCCGCGCCGTCGTGAAGCCGATGTCCTGGCTGTTCGCCCCGGCAATCAACGGCACCTTCGCCCCGCGGCCCGCGGCGTAGGCGGAGTCCGGCGTCTCCACAATCACCTGGCCGTCGATCATCGGTCCCGCATAGGTGGGCGTCATCATGGTGGCCATGTTCAGGCCATCGACCACGGCTTCCGCGGGCAGTTTGCGCAGCGCCGCCAGAGCCTCCGGGCCCTCGCCGGTCACGCCCGCCTTCTTGGCGAATGCAAGCCCGACGGATTCCGCCGAGACGGTCCCGGCGCTCGCTTTGCTCAGGTACCGCGGCGGGAAGAGGCCGCCACGGCCGCCGCCGGATTCGATGATCGCTTTTTGAAAAAGACCCTGGCTCAGGGGCGAGGTCAGCATGGCGAGCACCGATCCCCCGCCCGCCGACTCGCCGAAAATGGTGACGTTCCCCGCGTCCCCGCCGAAGGCTGCAGCGTTGCGCCGCACCCATTTCAGCGCCGCAATCTGGTCCATGTAGGCATAGTTGCCGTGCGGCTCGCCGGCGTTCTCTTTGGTCAGTGCCGGAAACCCAAAGAAACCGAACCGGCCCAGCCGGTAGTTGAAGCTGATGAACACCACGCCGCGCTTGGCGAACTGGCTGCCGTCGTAAACCGCCGGCGAGCTGCCCCCGTTGACGAATCCGCCCCCATAGATCCACACCATCACCGCCATCTTCTTCGCCGCGCCTGACGCCGGAACCCAGACGTTCGCGTAGAGGCAGTCTTCGGCCGGCGTCACTCCGAGCGGCGCCGCATCGCCCGGGAAGGGCTTCTGCATGCAGTCGGCGCCATATTCGGAGGCCGGCCGGATGCCGGTCCAGGCCTTCACCGCTTGAGGCGGCCGCCAGCGCAGCTCGCCCACCGGGGCCGCGGCGTAGGGAATGCCTTTGAAGGACGTGACGCCCTGAGCGGTAACGCCTTTCAGCCGCCCGCTGTCAATCTTCACCAGGTCGGAGGCGCCCAGCGCGCTTCCGGCAATGGCGATCGTCAGAGTAAGAGTCAGTTTAAGATTCATGTCGTGGTGCCTTTCGAACCATCTCCGAGCATACTCTCGCGTCTACGGCTTCGGTTGCGCGTTGGCATCCGCGCCCGCCGCTTTGGCCGCCTCCTGCGCCATCCGCTGCCGGATCTGGCGCAGGCGCGCGCGCATCCGCTCGGCTTCTCCCGGGCGGTTCAGCAGCCTCAGCAGCTCGGCGTAGCGCTCCATCACCATGCCCACCTGGACGCTGTCGGGCTGTATGCTCTTCTCCGCGAAAGCCAGCGCGCGCCGGTAGATCTGCTCCGCCTGAAGGTACTTCTGCTCGCCCACGTAGACCGAGGCCAGCTTGTCGTAGTTCGAGAGCGTGGTCTTCTCGCGGATCAGCAGGGCGCGCTCGTAGAGCGGCTCCGCCTGGGCGTACTTCTCCTCCGCCACCAGCGTGCCCGCCAGGTTGTCGAGTGCCGTAGCCACGGTGGGGTGCTCCGTGCCGACCGCTTTTTCCCAAACCAGCAGCGAGCGCCCGTAGAGCGGCTCGGCCTCGGTGTACTTCCGCTGGGCGTAGCAGACCCAGGCCAGGTTATCCAGGCTCGGCACCAGTTCGGCGTGATCGGGCCCCAGCGTCTTCTCGCGGATGGCTAGCGCGCGCCGGAACAGCGGCTCCGCCGCCGCGAACTTCCCCTGATCGCGATACATGCCCGCCAGGCCATCGAGCGTGGCGGCGATGCTGGGGTGCTCCGTGCCCTGCGACCGCTCGCGTATCCCCAGCGCGCGCAGATAATACGCCTCGGCGTTGTCGAACTTCGCCTGTATGGCATAGAGCGCGGCCAGGCGCTCGAGCGTCGCCGCGACGTCGGGGTGTTCTCCGCCCGACGCCTTCTCGCGTATCGCCAGCGCCCGCTGATAGACCGACTCTGCGTCCGCCCACTGGCGGTTCGCCGTGTACAAAGTGCCGAGGCCGTTCAGGACCGTCACCAGCCGCGGGTCCATCGGCCCCCACGTGCCTTCCTGGATGCCCAGCAGCCGATGATAGTGCGGCTCGGCCAGCATCAGCTTTCCCTCGGTCCGATAAACCGTGATGAGCTGGTCTAAGGTCGCCGCCAGGCGCGGATCGCTCTTCTCGAAGCTCTCCGCCTCGCCGAGCGCCGCTTGCAGTTGCTTCTCGGCCTCTTCGTAGCGGCCCTCCTCGTAGGCGGTCTTGCCCGCCTCCATCGCCGCATCCCAGGCTGAGGGCTGGGCCCACGCCGCGACCGCGACCATCAGCGCAACGATGAGCCTGGCCTGCATAAACAAGCGCAAAGTCCCTTCCTGCGAGTATACATGCGCTCAGGCGCCGCGGCGCATGCTTGCGGCGTAGTCGGAAAACAGATCGTGGTCTGGGCGGGTCTAGGTCGCGGCGGCCTGGGGATGGAAGCGAAGCCCGGACCATCCCTCGCACAGCAGAATCGAGTTGGCTGGATTGTGCGCCAGGTACTTCAGCGTCGCTGGACGCTCGATCAGCGTGCGCGGGTCCTCGGGCAGCAGGTCCACCAGGGACGAGAGATCCTGAAACGCGGAATACTCGACGCCGCCGACAAAGTAGGTGTAGCCGATGACGCCGTCGCGGAAGTCCGTGATCATGGCGCCGCCAGTGCGGCCCCGGGCGTTCACCGTCAACCGCCTCCGGCGCTCGCGCTCGGCCGGCGTTCGCCGCGATGCCGGAACGAACCACGCCGCCATGCCCGTAAGTACACCCGCCATGCCGGCCATCAGGACTCTCCGCTTCTTCATGAACGCTCGTGGAACGCTTTCTTGTAGTCCTTCAGAAACTGCTCCAGTCCTCTATCGGCCGGAGGATGATTGAACAACATGTCCAGGACCTCACGCCCCGGTCGGCTCCCTTTCGCAGTTCTTCGAGGTTGGCCGTGTCCAGGAAGATCTTCATATCTATACGTTACATCGCTGTGGCGGCGCGCGGTGCGCCGATGCGCGGGATCGGGCTATTCTCGTCCGAAAATCGATCACGTGTTACCCTTGACCTTTATGCGACGATTCTTCACGATTGCTACCCTGGCTGCTCTGGTTGCGGGCGCCGCGCTGGCCCAGACCGTTCGGCGCGCCCCCGGCTTTTCGCTGACCGACATCAACACGAACGAGCACGACCTGCAGGATTACCGCGGCAAGATCGTGGTGCTTGACATCATGCGCACCGAATGCCCGCACTGCGGTCCGTTCGCGAAGCTCCTCGAAGAGGTCAAGACGTTCTACGCCGGAAAGGTCGTGGTGCTGGCCATCGTCAATCCGCCCGACAACCAGCCCAAGGTCGCGGACTTCATAGCCAAAATGAAGGTCACCTACCCCATGCTCTTCGATTGCGGCCAGGTGGCCTACTCCTACATTCTGCCCGACGCGCTGCACGGAGGCGCGGTCACTACGCCGCATGCCTACCTGATCGACGCGAACGGGATCATCCGCGGCGACTGGACATACGGTCCCCAGACGACGGATGTCTTCCAGGGCCGCGGGCTCTACGGCGCTATCGACAAGTTGCTCGGGACCAAAGCTCACTAAAGCCTCCCCCTCAAACACCCGATAAGTGGAGCGGTGCCTTCTCTCGCGATGCCGCCGCCCCTGGCGCAGGCCGCTGACCTGCTGAGCGCGGAGTTCCGCCGCCGGCTCGGCAACCTGGCCCGGCGTCTGAAGGGAGAATCGAGCGCCCTCGATGCGGCTTTTCTCGGGTGGCTGGAACGGCGGGGCTTCGACGCCCGGCAGGCCAAGGCTATCGGCGCCATCACCTACGGAGCTGCCGTACGCCTGCTGGCGCAGAAGAAGACCCTCGCCGATTTTCTCGAACAGGTGGAGTACAACGGGCGCAGGCTGGCCAAGCTGGACGTGACGCCGGCTTCGGTTCTCGACGCGCTGTCGGCTTACGACCGCCTTCTGACGCGCAGTTCGCGAGCCATTCCCGGTCCCGAGCGGCAGGATTTGCGCTGGGTCGCCGGCCAGTTGGGCTTTTGCGTTGTCCTCACGCTCAACAACGCCTTCTATCAGGTGCGCGAAGCCGAAACTGAAGCCTTTTTCCAGTTGCACGACGCCGAACTGCGCGCCTCGGGGGAGGGCGAGCTGTTGGAGGCATACCTGGGCACGCTGGCGCGATTCTGCCGGGCCGATGCGGCCTGCGCGGTGCTGCTCGATTCCGGGCGGCAGGCGCGGGTGGCCTGCGGTATCCCCCCTGCCCTTCCGCCGGGGTTCCCGGCGAAGAGCCTGGCACGGCCGCGCCTCGTGCGGGGCGGCAGCGGCGGCGCCCGCGTACTGCTCGATCCGTCCTGGGCACGCCAGTATGTGTCGGCGTGGTCGGTCCCTTTGGGGGACGCCGGTGCGATGCAGTTCGCCTTCAACCGGGAGTACCAGTGGCTGCCGCGGGAACTGCGGCTGCTGGCCGGCGCCGCCAGCCGTTGCGTCATGGCGGCTGAGAAACTGCGCCTGACCAGCGAGCTTGCCGCCCGCGAGCGCGAGGTGCGCGAACTGGCCGAGCGCATGCTTCACGTCGAAGAGCGGGAGCGGCGCCGCATCAGCCGCGAACTGCATGACGAGGCAGGGCAGCTCCTCCCTTACGTTCGTCTGCAGCTCGAAATGATCGAGCGCGAGGGGGCGACGCCGGCCGCCATTGTTCCAAGGCTCACCCAAGCGCGCGAGGCCATCGGCCGCACGGTGCTGGAGATCCGGCGGGTGCTATCCGACCTGAGCCCGGCGGTGCTGGAGCAACTGGGCCTGGCGGCCGCGGTGCGTCAACTGCTCATCCGAGTGCACCAGATGCATGGCGTTTCGACGCGTCTGGAGTGTGCCGGGTTGAAGGCACTGCCGGAGAGGACCGCGATCGTGGCCTACCGGCTCGTTCAGGAGTGCTGCAACAACGTGGCCCGGCATTCATCCGCCTCGCACCTAAACGTTTTCGTCGCCGCCGCCGATGGAACGTTGAACATGCGCATTCAGGATGATGGCGCGGGTTTCCGAGTCGCCGAGGCTTTCGCAAAGCCAGGGTCATATGGGCTGGCCGGCATGCGAGAGCGGGTTGCGCTGGCAGGCGGGAAGTTCAAGATTTCGAGCGCGCCTGGAAGGGGCACCAGGGTTTCGGCCTCAATCCCCATTCCCACGGCCTCAAGGGCCGGGCGGTGCGCATGAAGGTAGGGGGCTTATGCCAAAGATCAAGGTATTGCTGGCGGACGATCATACGCTGTTTCGCCAGGGCATCAGGAACCTGATCGCCGCGGAGAACGATCTCGAAGTAGTGGCCGAGGTCTCGAACGCCGGGGACGCGATGGAGAAAGCTACCGAACTGCGCCCCGATGTCGTTCTGATGGACATCGGAATGCCCGGGTTCAGCAGCTTCGAGGCCACCCGCCACATACGGCGGGACCGGCCCGACACCAAGGTGCTCTTCCTCACCATGTACGACGACGAAGACTACCTGGTGGAGGGCATGGAGGTCGGCGGAAACGGCTATGTGTTGAAGGACTGTCCGGCTGCGCAACTGCTGGCGGCGATCCGCGATGTGAATCGGGGCGGCAGCTATCTCAGCCCCAGGATGCTCTCGCAGCTCGTCGATGACTTCCGCTCCCGGGTCAAATCCTCCGCCCGTGTGCCCCGCTTCGCCACGCTGACCGCCCGCGAGAAGGAAGTCCTCAAGATGCTGGCGGAAGGCCAGTCGGTCAAGGAGATCGCGTGCTCGCTCAACCTTAGCGTCAAGACTGTGGAAGCGCACAAGTTCAATCTCATGCGCAAGCTCGACATCCATAACAAGGCGCAGTTGGTGCAGTACGCCATCCAGAAGAAGATCATCCAGATCCCCAGCCTCGCGTAGAAAAAAGGCGGGATGTGCGCCCGACAGATGCGCACCTCCCGCCTGTTATTCGCGAGGAGAAAGTTCAGAAGGCCGCTACCGATTCGATACCCACGGATTGCAGCGCGGTGGCCATTTTCTCGAGCGCGGACTTATGGATCTGCGAGACCCGGCTTTCGTTGATGCCCAGAATGCCGCCGATTTCCCGCATCGTCATGTCCTTGGTGTAGTACAGGACCACCACTTTCCGGTAGCGCTCGGGAAGCGTCTTCATGGCCTGCCACAGCGCGTCATGAAGCTGGCCGTGGGCGCAGATGGAATCGGGATGCGTCTCGGGCTTGGCCGGATAGTCGGGTGCCGGCAGGTCTTCCTGGTCGGGACGGCGGGCGGAAATCGAGATCAAGCCGACGCACTGCATCTCCGACATCATCTGGCGCCAGCGCGTTACTTCGACGCCCATCTTCCCGGCCAGCTCCGCCTCGGTCGGATTCCGCTGCAGCGTCGCCGCCAGTTCGCGCGTTGCCTCTTCAACCTGCTTGTGCCGCCGCCGCAGATCCCGCGAGGCCCAGTCCAACTGTCGCAGGCTGTCGAGGATCGCTCCCTTGATCCGGTGCTTCGCATAACTCGAGAACGCGACCTGCTTCTCAGGCTGGAATTTATCGACCGCATCGAAGAGGCCGAGGATTCCGGCATGCACCAGATCGTCCAGGTCCACGTGAACCGGCAGGTTCTCGTGCACGCGGATCGCGATCGCCTTCACCAGCGGAAGATGGTCCATGATGACCCGGTCCCTTTCCTCCTTCGCCGCTTCCGTCCGTTCTTTCGAGTTCATCTGCTTGGCCATGCCCAACCGAATGCAACCTCGCAGCCAACCGCGGAGAGGGTGTATCGCGGACTTCGGGGTGGGGCTTTACCCGACTGAGCGGGAAGATACTTACGGTTCGAGCACCTTAGTACGAAGGTGCCGGGATGACGTCGCGGGAGTTTGCAAAAACACAGAAATGGGACCCGTTATGAAACGTGTGTTCCATTCTGAAACGCAGGGTGGGAAAGGGATGCTCGCTCAATCCCGCTGCTGGGCCTGGGCTATCCAGGTCTTCACGGCCAGACCGCCGAGCAGGATCCACACGGCGATCCGAAACACACCCTCCAGCGTGAAGGCGGAAAGAAGGGCCAGCACCGCGTAGCAGGCCATGGCAGCGATGAAGCGGGATTTCATGAAGCTTGAACTATGGTAGCGGTTCGCGGGCGTCTACGACCGCGGGCGGATGAACTCGTATCGTTCGACGGTGGCTGCGACTTCGAAGGGCTTGTCTGGCTCGCTGCCGTTTCGCGCCGCCGGATCGAGCCGCATCACCTTGCCCAGGCAGTGCAGATCTACCCCGCCGGAAGGGGTGAGCGTGATCACGAACTCAATCGGCTCTCCGATGTCAATCTTAATGTCCGAGGCAAACAGGACCCCGCTGGAGCTGAGGTTCATCGTCTCGCCGACGCCGGCAATCGAGCGCAGGCCGTTCCGGAGCAGCTTCACCGGCAGCTTGACGTCGAATCGTTTAGATCTGCGTTGTTCCACCACGGGGCTCCTCTAAACTATTAGGTTCCGAGGGTGTTAGTCAATGCTTTTAGCGCTTTTCAGGGCCAATTGGGGTTCTGGTACTTCTCATGACTAACGGTGTAGTAAGTTCGTTTCATGGATTGGGGTCCGTTCCCAGGTACCGTAGTTGTGGGCTATTGGTCCTGCCCCGCTGGCGCGAGCCTCCCGCCTCGGGGGACAATGGAGAATTGGCGGATTATCGCCTAGTCCCACCATGCTAGACCGTATCACCGTGCACGGAGCTCGGCAGCACAACCTGAAGAATGTCGATGTCGAGATTCCGCGCAACACCTTGACGGTGGTCACCGGGCTGAGCGGCTCCGGTAAGTCATCGCTCGCCTTCGACACCATCTACGCGGAGGGCCAGCGCCGTTACGTGGAGACGCTTTCGCCCTATGCCCGCCAGTTTCTGGACCAGATGGAGCGGCCCGAGGTCGATTCCATCGACGGACTCAGCCCGGCCATCTCCATCGAGCAGAAGACCACCAGCCGCAGCCCACGCTCTACGGTCGGCACCATCACGGAAATCTACGACTACCTGAGGGTTCTTTACGCCACGATCGGGATTCCGCACTGCCCCATCTGCGGCCACGAGATCTCGCAGCAGTCCACCGAGCGCATCGTCCAGCAGATCACCAGCTTGAAACAGGACGAGCGGGTCATGATCCTGGCCCCCATCGTGCGCGGCCGCAAGGGCGAATACCGCAAGGACCTCGAAAAGCTCGCTCGCCAGGGCTTCCTGCGCGCCCGCATTGACGGGGTCCTGCGCTCGATCGACGAGCCCGTGGCGATGGACCGCCGGCGCAACCACACCATCGAGGTGGTCATTGACCGGCTGCTGGTCAAGCCAGGTATAGAGAAGCGCCTCGAAGCCTCCATCGAGACCGCCACCAAGCTGGCTTCCGGCCTGGTCGCCGTGGCCGTGGTCAACGGAGACGAGCGTTTGTACTCGCAGAAGCTGGCCTGCCCGGACTGCGGCACCAGCGTTCCGGCGATCGAGCCGCGGTCGTTTTCCTTCAACAGCCCCTACGGCGCCTGCGAGACGTGTTCCGGACTGGGCAACAAGTGGATGTTCGATCCGGCCAAGATTATTGCCGATTCCTCGAAGCCGCTCTTCGATGGTGGCCTGGTCCCGGCGGCCTCCACGCCGATCATCGAGCGCGCCGCCATGGACGCCGCCAGGCGCCTGAAGATCGACCTTACGAAGCCTTTCGACAATCTTGCGGCCAAGGCGCAGGCCTTCGCGCTGTCAGGCGGCACGGGCTTCCCCGGGGTCCTCAAGCTTCTGCAAGAGAAATTCGAAGACTCGACCGACATGTACCGCGATTGGCTGATGGACTACATGTCCCCCATCGAGTGCCCCGACTGCACGGGACGGCGGCTGAAGCCCTCGAGCCTCGCGGTGCTGGTGAAGGGCACCTCGATCGCCGCGTTCACGGCGCTGCCGGTGGCCCGCGCCGTGCCGAAACTCCAGGGCTGGGAGTTCACCGAGCGCGAGATGCAGGTGGCCGGGCGCGTGCTTCACGAGATCCGGAACCGGCTCGAGTTTCTGAGCGCGGTGGGGCTCGACTACCTGAGCCTGGACCGGTCGGCAGCGACGCTCTCGGGCGGCGAGGCGCAGCGCATACGGCTGGCGACGCAGATCGGCTCGCGGCTTCGCGGCGTCCTTTACGTGCTTGATGAGCCCTCGATCGGCCTGCACCCGCGCGACAACGCCCGCCTGCTCGACACCCTGGCCCGTTTGCGCGACCTGGGCAACACGGTGCTGGTGGTGGAGCACGACGCCGAAACCATCGAGCGCGCCGATTACGTGATCGACCTCGGTCCCGGCGCGGGCCGGCTGGGCGGCGTGCTGGTCGCCGCGGGCACCCCCGCCGAAATCGAGCGCGACCCCGCGTCCCTGACCGGTCAGTATCTGTCGGGCGCGAAGAGCATTCCCACGCCGGCCGTGCGCCGCCGGGCCAACGGCAAGAGCCTGGTGATCCGCGGCGCGCGGGAGCACAACCTCAAGAACATCGACATCGAGTTTCCGCTCGGCCTGTTCATCGCGATTACCGGCGTTTCGGGCAGCGGGAAATCGACGGTGGTGAACGACATCGTCTACCGCGCGTTGATGCGCGCTATTCACAAATCGCGCGAGGAGCCGGGAGCGCACGACGCCATCGAGGGGCTTCAGCACATCGACAAGGTCATCGAGATCGACCAGTCCGCCATCGGGAGGACGCCGCGCTCCAATCCCGCCACATACACCGGGGTCTTTACGCCCATCCGCGATCTGTTCTCGATGCTGCCCGAATCGCGCGAGCGCGGCTACAAGCCCGGCCGCTTCAGCTTCAACGTCAAGGGCGGCCGCTGCGAGGCCTGCGAGGGCGACGGGCTCAAGCGCATCGAGATGAGCTTTCTGCCCGACGTCTACGTCACCTGCGATTTGTGCCGGGGCCGCCGTTACAACTACGAGACGCTCCAGGTAAAATACAAGGGCTATTCGATAGCGGATCTTCTGGAGACGACGGTCGAGGAAGCGGTGGTGGTGCTCGAAAACATTCCGCAAATCCAGCCGAAGTTGCAGACGCTGGTGGATGTCGGGCTGGGCTATCTGCACCTGGGCCAGTCCTCCACCACGCTTTCGGGGGGCGAAGCGCAGCGCATCAAGCTCGCCCGCGAACTGAGCCGGCGGCAGACCGGGCGGACCTTCTACATCCTCGACGAACCTACCACCGGGCTGCACTTTGACGACATACGCAAGCTGCTGGACGTGCTGCAGCGGCTGGTGGATCTGGGCAACACCGTGGTGGTGATCGAGCATCAACTGGACGTGGTGAAATCGGCCGACTGGGTCATCGACCTGGGGCCGGACGGCGGCGATGCGGGCGGCCAGGTGGTGGCGACGGGCACTCCCGAGCAGATTGTGCGCTGCCGGCGCAGCTACACCGGCCAGGCGCTGGCCAAGGTGCTGAAGAACGGCAGAAACGGACACGTAGCGTGAGCCAATACGACCTCGAGCCGCTGGACTTTTCCGGACTGAAAACCATTCCCATACGCGAGCGCGGTGGCAAGGTGCGGGTGGAGGATTTCGCCAAACCCTACCAGAAGGACGGGGTGGCGGGGTGGCTCGAATCGCTGCCGCACCTGCTGGCCGCTGACGGCTTCCGTGCGGTCATCGAAGCGATGGAGAACGCACGCGCCGCCGGGAAGCCGATCCTGTGGGGCATGGGCGGGCACGCCATCAAGTGCGGCCTGGCGCCGGTTCTGGCGGACCTGATGCGGCGTGGATTCGCGACCGCCTTCGCGATGAACGGCTCGGCCGCGATTCACGATTTCGAGATCGCCATCGCCGGCGCGACCAGCGAGGACGTCGAAGCCGTGCTGCCCGACGGGCGCTTCGGCGTTGCTGAGGAGACGGGCCGCGATATGAACGCCGCCATCGTGGCGGGGGACCGCGACTCGCTGGGCATGGGCGAAGCCCTCGGCCGCTGGCTCACGCACACTACTGAACCGCGACCGTCAGGGAGCGGACTTCTGGACGCCGCCTACTGCAACCGCACGCCGGTCACCGTGCACGTCGCCATCGGCACCGACACGCCGCACACGCACCCGGCCGCCGACCCCGCCGCCATCGGCCGGGCCACCCACCGCGACCTGCGGCTGTTCTGCCGGCTGGTGTCGCAGCTCGATTCCGGCGGCGTATACCTCAACCTCGGCTCGGCCGTGATCATGCCCGAGGTCTTTCTGAAAGCCGTTTCGGTGGTGCGGAACCTGGGGTCGCGTCTGGAGAACTTCACCACCGTGAACATGGATTTCCTACAGCATTACCGCCCCCGCGTGAACGTGATCGAGCGGCCGCACACCCGCTCGGGAGGCCGCGGGATCGCCATCACGGGCCATCATGAGCTGATGGTGCCGCTGCTGGCGGCCGCCCTCATCGAGCGCCAGTCATGACCGACCCTTCCGAGCCGCAGCTACCGATCGAACTGCCGCCGCCGTTCGAAGCTCCGCCGGAGCCCGAGCGGGTTCCCTTCTGGGGCTACCGCGACCTGGTGTTCCTCATCGCCGTCGCGTTCGTACTCCTGATGCTGGTGGGCAGACTGGCCCTGCATTTCTTCCACGCCCCGCTCGGCGCCGTGCAGGCGCTCGCGGTGACCTTCGCGTTCGAGGGACTGTGGTTCGTGGTGCTCTATGGCGTCATGCGCTTTGGATACGGCCGCCCCTTTTGGCGATCGCTCGCCTGGGTGAAGTCACCGCGCGGGTTTTGGGACGCTTTCGGCTGGGGGCTGCTGACCGCCTTGATTTGCGTGGTGTTCTCGAGTCTGCTTCCGGCTCCCCACGTCAAGACACCTATGGAGGAGCTACTGAAGGACCGCTCCTCTCTGCTCCTGATGGGGTTCTTCGCGGTGACCGTGGGTCCGCTGTGCGAAGAGCTGGCGTTCCGCGGCTTCCTGCAGCCGCTGCTGGTGGGCACCTTTGGTGCCGTGGCGGGCGTGGGCTTGCAGGCGGTGCCGTTCGCCGCGCTGCATGGCGCCGAATACGCCTGGAGCTGGCAGCAGCTCATCGTCATGTTGATGGCCGGTTCGGCCTTCGGCTGGATGCGCCACCGCACGGGCTCGACCGCCGCCTCGACGTACATGCACGCCGGCTTCAACTTCGTCGTGTTTCTGGGGATGCTGGCGGAGAACTTCTTTCACAAGACCTGAGGCCACATGGTAGAGACGATTCAGTGGACCGACGCCGGCGTGGTCATGATCGACCAGACGCGGCTGCCGCGCGAGGAGGTGTATGTCACCTGCCGCGACTACCGTGAGGTGGCCGAGGCCATACGCTCGATGGTGATTCGCGGCGCCCCGGCCATCGGAGTGGCCGCCGCCATGGGCGTCGCCCTCGGCATGCTCGCGGCCGACCCGTCCCGGCTCGACTCGGAACTCGAAACCATCTGCGCCACCCTCGCCGCCACCCGTCCCACGGCCGTCAACCTCTTCTGGGCCATCGACCGCATGAGGAAGCTGTACCAGGAAATCCGCGCCTGCCCCATCGACCAGATTCGCCGGCGGCTGGTGGAGGAGGCCTGTCAGATCCGCCTGGAGGACATCGCCATCAACGAGGCCATCGGCCGCCACGGAGCGCCGCTCGTCCCGGACGGCAAAACGGTGCTCACGCACTGTAACGCCGGGGCGCTGGCCACCGCGGGCTACGGTACGGCGCTGGGCGTGGTGCGGGCCGCGATCGCGTCGGGCAAGCGCATCGACGTGTTCGCCGATGAGACGCGCCCCTTTCTACAGGGCGCCCGGCTGACCGTGTGGGAACTGCTGCACGACGGCATCCCGGCCACCCTGATCACCGACAATATGGCGGGGCACTTCCTGAAATCGGGGCGTATCGGATGCGTGGTGGTGGGCGCCGATCGGATCGCCGCCAACGGCGACGTGGCCAACAAAATCGGCACCTATACGGTGGCCGTGCTGGCGCGCGAAAACGGCGTGCCCTTCTACGTGGCCGCGCCGATCTCGACCCTGGACCTGAGCCTGCCCTCCGGCGACCAGATCCCGATCGAACAGCGCGCGGCCGCCGAGGTTACCCACGTGTTCGGCGTGCTGGTGGCGCCCGAAGGCGTGCGGGTCGAGAACCCGGCGTTCGATGTGACGCCGCACCGCTACGTGACCGCCATCGTCACCGAGCGAGGTGTGGCGCGTCCGCCGTATACCGAATCGCTGCGGGGTCTCGCCGCCGGTTGAGCCACCACTACTTGCGGGCAGGCCTTGTGGGAGCGGGAGAGACGTCAATCACCGGGATCAGCGATTTCATCCGTTCGCGGGTGGGCGGGGGCATGCGGTTCGCGAGCTGCTCGTTGAGGGTGGAGACGAACTCCTCGATCTGGTGCTCGATGGCCGCCATCCTCTCGCGCATGTTGAGGATAATCTCGACGCCCGCCAGGTTCACGCCGAAGTCCCGGGTAAGCTTGAGAATCACCTCCAGGCGCTCGATGTCCTCCTGGGTGTAGAGGCGGGTATTGCCTTCGCTGCGAGAGGGCTTCAGCAGCCCCTCGCGCTCGTAGAGCCGAAGAGTCTGCGGGTGGATCTGGTACTGCTCGGCGATGGCCGAGATCATGTACGCGGCTTTACCCTTGCGCTTGGCCATAAATCAGACCTGGCTCCAGATGTTCTCGCGAGGGTCGTCGGGGTTGAGCTTGGCCAGTTCGCGCAGGATCTCCTTGGTGCGCTCATCGCGGACTTTGGGCGGCTGCACCACGACTTCGACGATCTGATCTCCACGCGTGTTCTTTCGGGAGTTCGCCACACCTCTTTCCCGCATGCGAAACTTCTGGCCGCTGGCGGTGCCGGGCGGAATCTTCAACAGGGCCCGGCCGTCGATGGTGGGCACTTCGATTTTTGCCCCCAGGCCCGCTTCCGTCACGCTGACCGGAACGCGGATCTCGACGTCGTCTCCCTCGCGGTGGAAGAAGGCGTGCGGCTCGACCCGGACCGTGATATACAGATCGCCCGGAGGCGCGCCTCCGGTTCCGGCGTTGCCCTTGCCTCCCACGCGCAGGCGGGTGCCGGTCTGGACACCCGGCGGGATGCGGACCTCGACGGTCTCGTTCTCCGGTAACCGGCCGTCCCCATGACAGGTGGGACAGACGTTGCGAAGCTTGCCCGAGCCACCGCAGCGAGGGCAGGTGATGTTGAACCGCATGGCGCCGGCCATCTGCGTCACCGTGCCTTTTCCCTGGCACTGCGGGCACGCCACCTCGCCGGTCGAGGCGGACCCGGTGCCGCCGCAGGTGCCGCACACTTCCTGATGGCTGACGTTGACCGTCACCTGGGTTCCGCGAATGGCCTGCCAGAAGTCGATATTGAGCCCATACTCCAGATCGGAGCCCGGCTCCGGGGCCGGGCGCTGTTCACCCTGGCCTCCCCGGAAGAATTGGCCGAAAAGGTCCCGGAACTGGCCGGAGAATCCCCCGGGCGGCGCCCCACCGGCTCCGGCACCGGCTCCCGCCTGTCCCGCACCGGCAAAATCGGAGAAGTCGAAGCCGCGGAAATCCATCCCCGGGTTGGGCGGCGGCCCGCTCGGGCCGGGCTGGGGCCCGTGCTCCGAGTAGTAGCCGACCTGGTCGTACATCTCGCGCTTTTTGGGATCGCTGAGGACGTCGTAGGCTCTCTGGACGAGCTTAAATCGCTCCTCGGCCGCTTTGTCGCCCGGGTTGAAATCGGGATGGTGCTTGCGGGCGAGCTTCCGGTACGCTTTGCGGATCTCTTCCTGGGTGGCGCCACGGCTTACGCCGAGCGACCCGTAGTAGTCCTGGGTGCTGGTGGCCATGTTGGACCGAAATCGCCGCCAGTCTTATCGGCTGGCGGCGATTCGCTACCTTACTTGTCCTTCTTGTCGTCTACGTCGACGAACTCCGCGTCGACGACGTTGTCCTTCGGTTTCTGCTCGTCGGGAGCGGGCGCGCCTTGCGGCCCGGCGCCTTCCCCGGGCTTCTGTGTGGAGGTCGCGCGGTACATCGCTTCGGCCAGGCGATGGCTGGCGTTCTCCAGCTTCTCGCGCGACTGGTTGATGCGTTCGACGCCGCCTTCCTTCATCGCGCTCTTGGTGTCTTCGAGGGCGGTCTCGATCTCCTTCGCGTCGGCATCGCCGATCTTGGCGCGGTGATCGCGGAGCATCTTCTCCACGTTGTAGACCATCGCGTCGGCCCGGTTGCGGGCGTCGATTTCCTCGCGCCTCTGGCGGTCTTCGGAGCCGTGCGCATCCGCGTCCTTGGCCATCTTGTCCACTTCGTCCTTGCTCAGGCCGGAGGAGGAGGTGATGGTGATCTTCTGCTCGTTGTTGGTGGCACGGTCCTTGGCGGTGACGTTCAGAATGCCGTTGGCATCGATGTCGAAAGTCACCTCGACCTGCGGCACGCCGCGCGGAGCCGGTGGAATGCTGGCCAGTTGGAACACGCCCAGCAGCCGGTTGTCTCCGGCCATGGCGCGCTCGCCCTGGTAGACCTTGATCTCGACCGAGGTCTGGTTGTCCGATGCGGTCGAGAAGGTCTCGCTCTTGCGCGTCGGGATGGTGGTGTTGCGGTCGATCAGCTTGGTGAAGACGCCGCCCAGGGTTTCGATGCCGAGCGACAGCGGAGTGACGTCGAGCAGCAGCACATCCTTCACTTCTCCGCCGAGCACGCCGCCCTGGACCGCCGCGCCGATGGCGACGACCTCATCCGGGTTCACGCCCTTATGGGGCTCCTTGCCGAAGTACTCGCGCACCATCTCCTGAACGCGCGGGATGCGGGTCGAGCCGCCCACCAGAACCACCTCGTCAATCTGCGACGGGTTCAGGCTGGCATCGGAAAGCGCCCGCTTCAAGGGCTCCAACGTGCGATTGAGAATCTCCTGGATCATCTGCACGAAACGCGCGCGGGTCAGCTTGACGAGCAGGTGCTTCGGGCCGGTCGCATCGGCCGTGACGAAGGGCAGGTTGATCTCGGTCTCGAGAACGTTCGAGAGCTCGATCTTGGCTTTCTCCGCCGCTTCCTTCAGGCGCTGCAGCGCGGTCTGGTCTTTCGAGAGGTCGATGCCGTTCTCTTTACGGAACTCCTCGATGATCCAGTCCATGATGCGCTGGTCGATGTTGTCGCCGCCCAGGTGCGTGTCGCCGTTGGTGGACTTTACTTCGACCACGCCCTCACCCACTTCCAGGGCCGAGATATCGAAGGTGCCGCCGCCAAAATCGTAAACGGCGATGGTTTCGTTCTTCTTCTTGTCCAAACCATAGGCCAGCGCCGCCGCCGTGGGCTCATTGATGATGCGCTTCACTTCCAGGCCCGCGATCTTGCCGGCGTCCTTGGTGGCCTGGCGCTGGGCGTCGTTGAAGTACGCCGGCACGGTGATGACCGCGTCGGTGACTTTCTGTCCCAGATAGGCTTCGGCCGCTTCCTTCAGCTTGCCCAGGATCATGGCCGAAATCTCGGGGGGAGAATACTTCTTGCCCATGATCTCCACGCGGGCGTCGCCGTTGTCGCCGCGCACCACCTTGTACGGCACCAGTTTCATCTCGTCGTTGACTTCTTCGAAGCGGCGCCCCATAAACCGCTTGATGGAATAAATGGTGTTCTCCGGGTTGGTGATGGCCTGCCGGCGGGCAATCTGGCCGACGAACCTTTCGCCGCTCTTGGTAAAGGCAACTACGGACGGCGTCGTCCGCGAGCCCTCCTGGTTAGGTATAACGACCGGCTGGCCGCCTTCCATGACTGCCACGCACGAGAACGTCGTCCCCAGGTCGATTCCGATGATCTTGCTCATTTAGCTCCCAGCCTCCTAGAATAAGAACAAATGCCTTCGGATCTGAAGCGCGGCTTAGCCGCGCTCCTTAGCACAGCTCCATTATGCAACCTGAGTCCTCTATTGTCAAGTTCTGCGGCGGCCTTTTTTCTGGTCTTCACCCTAACCGCTGCCGCTCAAATCCCTCAGAAAACCAACGACTTACTCGTAGCAGCCGCCGCCGATCTCGCGGGGATCGAGCAGCCTGTGACTGCGCTTTTCCAGAAAACCACCGGCCGCAAGGCGAAATTCGTCCTGGGCGCCAGCGGACTGCTTGCGCGCCAGATCGAGCAGGGAGCTCCCTATGACGTGTTTCTCTCGGCGAATGAGCGGTTTGTGACGGATCTGGCGAAGAGCGGGCGCCTGGTGCCAGACACCGTGCGCGTTTACGCCTACGGCCGGCTAGGGCTGTGGTCGCGCGATGGGTCGGTAACGCGACTCGAGCAGCTTCGCGAACGCAGGGTGGTCCACCTGGCGATGGCCAATCCGGCCAGTGCACCCTACGGCGCCGCCGCGAAGGAGTTCCTTGAGAGCGACGGTTTGTGGACTGCGGTCCAGGGCAAGGTGGTGTATGGGGAGAACGTGCGACAGGCGCTCCAGTTTGCCGAGAGCGGGAACGCCGACGCCGTGATCACGGCGTGGTCCCTCGTATTCGACCGCGGCGGGATCCTGCTGCCCGCGACCGGATACACCCCCATATATCAGGCAGGCGGCGTGGTAGCCGGCCGGCCGGATGAAGCCGCGGCGCGGCGGTTCCTGGACATACTGGCGAACGACGAGGGTCGCCGGATCCTGATGGCCCACGGGTTGGGACTGCCGGACCGGGGCCACGAATGAAAGCCAAACAAGACATGGGCCACGAATGGACACGAATTCACACGAATGGGAAGCAAGAGTCTTACTCGTGTGAATTCGTGTTCATTCGTGGCCAGAGACTTTTTCTCAGCACCTGTTCGGCGCCGTCCATTCGTGGCTAGGGGCGATGGACTGCGACCTGCGCCGGGTCCAGCGTGTAGCCGTCATCCTTCGCGGCGGCGATTGCCAGGGAGCGGATCTGGGCCTCTTCGGCGTCCCGCGCGGGGGTGCTGCCCAAGTGGCGTGTGATGACTTCCGCGCCCACCTGGATGCGCACGGTCCATCCTTTGTGGTCCCGATCGCCCCAGGTAACTTCGGCCTTGTCTGCCTGTGTCATGGGTGCTTCCAGACTGAAGGCAGCGTAGCGCGCGCGGGCGGCGGTGTCAATGGCGGGCGGTTAGCTGGCGTTCGCCAGTCTTGAACTGGCGTTGCTCCAGATCACTTTGACGCTCGAAGCAGCACCCACGAACAGAGCAGCGGCAGCCAGCGCGACAAAGGCGAGGAGCAGGGTGTACTCAATCAAATCCTGCCCCTGGTCGTCTCGAATAAAACCCTTCAGCATAAGTCCTCCTCGCGGCGCGTGGTCCGGATGCCGGTGCCCGGAAAATGCTGCTGGGCAGGGGTGTTTTGGGGCAACACGTTTATTCAGGATACCAGCAAGCGGGAGGACAGCACCTTAAATTCTCTTACAAATCACGGGTTTGAGTACCAGTGGGGGTTACAGTCCCTCAAGCGGGCGAGTACTATGCGCGGGCCAGCGCTCTGGCCGCCGTGCTACGCTGAAAACTCTGCGGTTATGAGCGAAATCACGATCACCTTGCCGGATGGGAGTCAGCGGAAAGTCGCTGCCGGCGCAACGCCTCTCGATATCGCCAAGTCCATCGGCCGGCGGCTGGCGGACGACGCCATCGTCGCCAAGGTCAATGGCGAACTCGCCGACCTTACCAGCCCCCTCTCGACGGACAGCACGCTCCAGATCCTGACGACCAGGGAATCCGAGTCGCTGCACGTTTATCGTCATTCGACCGCGCACCTGCTGGCGGCCGCAGTGCTCGAACTGTATCCCGAAACCAAGCTCGGGATCGGCCCGCCCACCGACTCCGGCTTCTTCTACGACTTCTATCGCGACCAGCCGTTCACTCCAGAGGACCTCGAGAAGATCGAAGCGCGGATGGTGGCGCTGGCGCAACAGGATCTGCCCTACGAGCGCAAGATGACGCCCAAGCCCGAGGGCCTGAAGAAATACGCCGAGATGGGTGAAGAGCTGAAATGCGAGCTGATTCAGGAGAAAGCCGATGAGGTCTTCTCCGAATACACGCTCGGCCCGCACTTCATCGATTTCTGCCGCGGCCCGCACGTGCCATCGACCGGGAAGATCAAGGCGTTCAAGCTGCTCTCCATCGCCGGCGCCTATTGGAAGGGCGACGAGCACAACCGCCAGGGCCAGCGCATCTACGGCACCTCCTTCTTCAGCAAGAAGGAGCTCGACGACCACCTGCACCAGCTCGAGGAAGCCAAGAAGCGCGACCACCGCAAGCTGGGTGCGGAGCTGGATCTGTTCAGCATTCAGGAACTGGCCGGGCCGGGACTCATCTTTTTCCATCCCAAGGGCGGCACGGTGCGGCGCATCCTGGAGGACTGGATGCGCGATCAGTACGTCAAGCGCGGCTACTCGCTGGTCTATACGCCTCACGTGGCGCGCGCCGACCTGTGGAACACCTCCGGCCACTACGGTTTCTACGCCGAAAACATGTTCACGAAGATTGAGCTGGACGATGCCGAGTATCAGCTCAAGCCGATGAACTGCCCGTTCCATATCCTCATCTACCGCGACCGGATGAAGAGCTACCGCGATCTGCCGGTGCGGCTGGGCGAGCTCGGCACCGTATACCGCTATGAGCGGTCGGGCGTGCTCCACGGCCTGCTGCGCGTGCGCGGCTTTACCCAGGACGACGCGCACATCTTCTGCACCCCAGAGCAGATCGAGGACGAAGTAGTAAGCTGTCTCGAATTCGCACGCGACACGCTGCACACGTATGGTTTCAGCCAATACGAGGCCGAGCTCTCGACCTGGGACGGCGGGGCGAGCGGCAAGTACGATGGCACCCCAGAGCAATGGGCGCTGGGCGAAGGCGCGCTCAAAAAGGCCGTGGAGCGCGTGGGCATGAAAGTCAAGGTGGTGCCGGACGAGGCCGCGTTCTACGGTCCGAAAATCGACGTCAAGCTGGTGGATGCGATCGGGCGGCTGTGGCAGCTCTCGACGGTGCAATTCGATTTCACGCTGCCGCGCCGCTTCGGCCTGGAGTACATCGCCGAGGACGGAAAGCCGCACCAACCGCTGATGGTCCACCGCGCACTCTACGGGTCGGTGGAACGCTTCTTCGGGATCCTGCTGGAGCACTACGCCGGAGCGTTTCCGGTTTGGCTGGCGCCATTGCAGGCAGTGGTGCTGCCCATCACGGACCGCCAGATCGAGTATGCCCGCCAGGTGACCACGCGCCTCGCCGACGCCGGCCTGCGCGTACACCTGGACGACCGCAGCGAGAAGGTCAACCTCAAGATCCGCGAGGCCCAGCTTCAGAAGATTCCCTACATGCTGGTGGTGGGCGCACGCGAGGCCGAGTCGGGCTCCGTGGCGGTGCGCAACCGCAAGCTTGGCGATCTGGGGGCGAAGCCGGTCGAGCAGTTCCTGGCGGAGATCCAGCAGTTGATCGACTCGAAAGCGCCCAGCGAGTAGCCCATGGTGGCGCTCGCCCTGATCCTACTGGCGCTGGTGGCCGGTGCGGCGGTGTACTCCGCGCTGGTGGTGGCCGCGGCAATCGGCTACCTGGTCCACCCGAAACCGGCCCTGGCCCACCAGGAGCCGATCAGCATCCTGAAGCCGCTCGCGGGTCTCGACGAGGGCCTCGAAGAGAACCTGCGGTCGTTCTTCCGGCAGGACTATTTCGAGTTCGAGATTCTATTCGCAGTCCGGGACGCGACGGATCCCGCGGTGGCGGTGGTCGAGAAACTGCGCGGAGAGTTCCCCAACGTTCCGGCACGCCTGGTGCTGACTGGGGAGCCGCCCTGGGTCAACCCGAAGTGCTACTCGCTCGATCGCATGCTGGCCGAGGCCCGCTACGAGCTGATCGTGATGAGCGACAGCGACACGCGGGTGGGGCCCTATCTGTTAGCGACATTGGCTTCGGAATTCGGAGACCTGGCGCTCGGGCTGGCCAGTTGCCCCTACCGCGCCACCGGCGGAAGCGACGTCTGGTCGCGCCTCGAAGCGATCGGCCTGAACACGGACATGCTGGCCGGCGTGCTGGCCGACCGGATGATCGAAGGCGTCAAGTTCGGCCTGGGGCCGGTGATGGCGGCGCGCCGGAAGGCGATCGGAGCGGCCGGCGGCTTCGCTCCATTTCAGAACTACCTGACCGAGGACTTCCTCATCGGGCGGCGCATCGCCGAGTGCGGCTTCGGAACGATTCTCTCTTCGTGCGTTGTAGAGCACCGGCTGGGCACGCAGGGCTGGCGTGAGAACCTGGCGCACCGGCTGCGCTGGATGCGGGGCGGCCGGCGCATGCGCCCGGTTGGCTATGTGGCACAGCTATTCACCCACCCCCTGCCGCTGACGCTGGCGCTCCTGGCCGTGAGGCCCGGTTGGTGGCTGGTGGCGGTGGCGGCGGTGGCGCTGCGCCTCGCTTCCGCCTGGGCGACGGCGGTCCTGGTGGTCCGCGACGGGTCCGTTTTCAGGCGGCCCTGGCTTCTCCCCTTGCAGGATTTGCTGGGGTTTAGCCTCTGGATCGCCGGTTTCTTCGGCAAGCTTGTTACGTGGAGGGGGCATCGCTACGTATTGAACGCGGACGGCACCTTCCATCTAGTCGGCGGGTCATCCCACCCGCTGGGTGGGTGATTTTGCGCGGCCGGCCGGGCCCAAAAATCCCCAAAAAACTGCAAACGAGTATCTTGTCGTTTGGTCCGCTACCTGCTATATTGAAGTCAACATATAAGTCGTCATCGACTTATTAGCATCCCCGGCGATGGGGCCCAGCCCATCGCCAGCCCCTCTGAGTGAAGCCCCGCGCACCCAAGCACGGGGCTTCTTCTATTTGGGGGGCGGGCAGCTCCCATACGATCGACGGCCGCGACCAGTAACCCACACCTTGGTTTGCTGCCACAGACTCCTCCGGGAATGGCACCGCCGGGGGCGCTGGGATTATGTTCTTGACGGTGCGGCGTCGAGTTCTCGCCGCTTCGGCCAACTTCGCGGGGCGGGCGTCGGCAGGAGTGCGTGCGCCACAATGAAATCAGAAACTTAGCAGCCGCGTGCGAAAAGTATGTAGACTGCTAAAAGGGGGGAGATATGGCTGTCGAAAGCACGGGGGCACAGTGGCGTCTGACGGGCTCGGTGAAACTCCTGCGGCGATGGCACCCCTCGTGGTTTGCCAGCAATTACTCACCGAATTGTCTGAGGCTCACCCGGAGAAGCAGCGCCCTGTCTCTACCAATCCAGGCGGCGGCGAGCGGCCGACAACTTCTGTCCCAGGTGGAGATAGCGACCCTTGCCGGGAAAGTGACCCTGCACAACGCGCATGTCGTGGGGAGCGTCTCGACTCATGAAGGGCTGGAAGTCACCTTCACGTTCCAGAAAATCGACATCGAATCGACCGGCGGCGGAATCAGCACTCAGGATGACTGGAGCTCATATCCGCCCTAGGCTCACAGCACCAACCGCTGGTCGCCGTCCCGGCGCGTCACCCGCTCGCGGTCCAGGTATTCGAGGAGCGGAATCGCGTACTTGCGGGAGACGCCGGCCAAGTCCTTGAACTGCGGCACCGCCAGGCGCTGTCCCTTGTAGGGCGCCAGGAGTTGACGCAGGCCGGCGAGCGCCGAGCGGTGGAAGACCAGTTCGTCGCCGATTTTCACCAGGCGGCCCTGGCGCAGCAGAATCTGGAGCAGCGTGCGCGCGCGCGCCGGCTCGACGCCCGATTTCGCCAGCACTTCGCCCACCGGCGGGACGGCCAGGCCGGCCTTCTCGAAGATCGCCTCCATGGATGCCGATGCCCGCTCTTCCTCCTGCTTCAGCACCACCTTGTGCGAGGCCAGCCGCAGCATCTCGCCTTCGACCACCAGGCCGGCCGCACGCGCGACCAGGGCGTCGAGCAGAAAGGGCGGCGCGCCGGGGAATTCGCGGCTGCGCAGCTCTTCCAGGGCCATGCCGGGGGCTAGCGGATGCTGCCGGTGGAAGTCGCGGAGCACATCCGTAACTCGTGCCAGGGCTGCGCGCGACCATTCGCGACCCACCAGCCACAGCTCGGGCTGGCGGAAGGCGAGCAGCGCCTCGGATCGGGAGGCCTGCTCGATCTCGGCGTCCAGCAATCCCGTGGCTGCGACCAGATCGGCCAGGCCCAACCCGTATTGCGACTCGCGCACCAGAAGGGCCACGCGTTCGGCTGGCGTGCCGCACTCGAGCGTGCCCAGCCGCTGCCCGGCCTGCTCGCCGCGGCGATACCGATGGCCGGTAGTGTCGATGACCACGCCTCCGCCGATGGTCACCACCGGTGAGAACATGCGGATGATGAAGCGGTCCGCGGGCGCGAGCAGCAGCGGCTCGCGGAGGATGAAGCGCACGAACGCGCGCTCTCCGGGCGGGAGAGCAGCCCTGAGGTCGAGGAGCCGCACCTCGGCTTCCACCTCCGCCGTCCCTGCATGAAAGTGGACCGGGGCGCGATTCTTCAAGGGCTTGGCCGAAGGCAGCAGGTCGAGCGCGCAATCGATGAGGCTGGTGGCGCGGAAACGTCCGGGTTCCGCCAGCACCATGCCGCGGCCCAGATCCTGCGGCTCGATGCCAGCCAGGTTGAGGGCGGTCCGCTGTCCCGCCAGCGCGCTTTCGGCAGCCTGTCCGTGGACCTGAATCCCGCGTACGCGCAGCCGCCGCCCGCCGGGATGCAATTCGACCTCCTGCTGCCTCGCGACCGAGCCTGAAATCAGCGTGCCCGTGACCACGGTGCCGAAGCCGTGCATCGAGAAAGCCCGGTCGATGGGCAGGCGGAAGTGCCGCGAGGAGTCCTTGGCCGGGATCTTCGCGGCGAGGTCGGCCAGTCGCGCGCGCAGCTCATCCAGCCCCTCGCCGGTGGTGGAGCTGACCGCGACGCAAGGTGCGCCTTCGAGGAAGGAGCCGGCCACGAAGTCCTCGGCTTCGAGGCGTGCCAAGCCGAGCATGTCGCGGTCCACCAGATCCGCCTTGGTGAGCACCACGATGCCTTGGCCGATGCCCAGCAGGCGGCAGATATCGAAATGCTCGCGGGTCTGGGGCTTGATGGATTCGTCGGCGGCGATCACCAGCAGAACCAGGTCGATGCCGCCCACGCCGGCCAGCATGTTCTTGACGAAGCGCTCGTGGCCGGGCACATCCACGAAGCCGATGCGGAGCTCGGGCGTGAGGTCGAGGTGTGCGAAGCCGAGGTCGATCGAAATGCCGCGGCGCTTCTCTTCCTCCAGGCGGTCGGTATCGATTCCGGTGAGCGCCTTCACCAGCGCGGTTTTGCCATGGTCGATATGCCCCGCGGTGCCAGCTATGATGTTCTTCATGCGGCTGCTACCCATCCTAATCCTATTGGGCAACGCTCTTGCCCAGACGCCCGTGGTGCCGGGCATTCCCGCCCCGGCGCGGTGGAGGAACGCTCCGGCGTCCTCCGAAGTCGATCAAACCGGCAACCTGGCAATCACCGGCGGCAAATCCACCAACTGGTTCGTGAACCCTGGCGACGGCCACGCCGAGGCGAATTCGCCGCTCCTGCTTTTTAAGGCCGACGGAGATTTCACGCTGCGGGCGAAGGTGACGGTGGACTTCCACACGCGCTGGGACGCGGGCTGCCTGGTGGTGTATGCCGATGAGGCTACCTGGGGCAAGTTCTGCTTCGAGATGACGCAGTGGATGGAGCCGACCGTGATCTCCGTGGTCACGCGCGGACGGTCGGACGACAACAACTCGATTCCGGTCGCAGGCGACAGCGTGTATCTCGAAATCGCCAAGAACGGGCAGGGGATCGCGTTCTACTCCTCGAAGGATGGCCGGTTGTGGAGGCTGACGCGCGCTTTCCATCTCGGCACGCCGGCCTCGCTCGAACTCGGATTCTCATCGCAGTCGCCGGTGGGCGAGGGGTGCCGGACAGTCTTCTCCCAGATCCGATACAGAGCGAAGGCGCCGGCGGATTTCTGGAAGGGCGAGTAGCGCGCGGTTCGGTCAGGCGGCGGGGTGCGCCATGCTCAGCTTGAGCAGGCGGTCTGGGGTGACAATGACCAGCAGGCGGAGATCGAGCGCCGCGTGAACCACGATGGGGACCAGCAGGCTGCCCGTGAGAACGTAGAGCGTCGCCAGGAAAAGACCGATGGCGGCGGTGAGAAGCACTCCGCGAATGCCCTGGTAGATGTGCCCGAGGCCGAAGACTGCGGAAGAAGCCAGCACCGCGCCGGGTATGCCGAGGAAGGGCACGAGATAGAAGAGCAGGAATCCCCGAAAAGCCAGCTCTTCCGCGATGCCGGCGCCGACGGCCACCAGGGCAAACAACCAGCGCTCGGCGCTAGAAACCGGCAGCAGCATCCCGGCCATTTCGATGACGCGCTTCAGCAGGCGATCGCCTTTGCGGCGAAGCATCAGGCTCGATATCACGAGTGAGATGAGAAACGCCGCCAGGGCGACGATCATCGGGATCGAAAGGGCAGGCGCGGTAAACCCGAAGGCCTCGGCCGGAATCGAGCCCAGCCGCCAGATCGCCAGAACGATGAGGACCATCCCCAGTTGGGCGGCGAGCACGGAGCGGTAGAAGCGCACCCTGGCTCTCGCGCCTCCGTCCTTGAGCCGCTGTTTCAGCCAGCGGTACCGTAGGCGCCCCAACCAGGGCAGCACCGCGATCAGATACGCCGCGAACAGGTGCGAAAGAGTGGCGGAGGCGGTGACGCTCATCGGAACAGAGTCTACCACTCGGACAGTACCCGCAACGGCCGCGCTGGTACTTGACTTCCCGGCGTGATTCCATTTCAATGAACGCGAGGGAATCATGGCCATACCCGAGGACTGCGCAGAGCGCCTGAACGAGATCCGCAAGGACAGGGCGAGCGGCGCCGCACGCTTGGCCGTCCGCGCCGCCACGCTGCTGGTCGAGAACGCCGAGTCGCCGGAAGACATCCCCGACATCGCGCAGGCACTCGTCGAAGCGCAGCCGGCGATGGCGCCCATTTACAACCTGGTCCGCCGCGTGCTCGCCTCCGGGGACGTCAAGGCCGCGTGCACCGGGTTCCTCGAAGAGATGGAGCAGAGCGCGACGCGGGTGGCTGAAATAGCCGCCGCTCTCATCGAGGACGGGATGACGGTAATGACCCACTCGTTCAGCTCCACCGTGCTGGCCGCCTTCCGCGAGGCCCACCAGAACGGCAGGAGTTTCAAGGTGATTTGCCCGGAATCACGGCCCGTCTGCGAGGGGATCGCCCTGGCCGCCAGCCTGGGCATGGGCGGCATCAGCGCGTCGGTGATCACCGATGCGGCCGCCTACCGGCTCCTGCCCACGGTTCAGCAGGTCTGGGCGGGGGCGGACGCGATTTCGCTGCGTGGGGTCTCGAACAAGACGGGAACCGCGCTCATTGCCCTGGCCGCGCGCGAGCTGGGCGTGCCCTTCTACGTCTTGTGCAGCTCCGATAAGTTCCTGCCGGCGTCCTACACCCCTCCTCCGGAGGCGCCGAAGAACCCCTCGGAGATTCTCGACCGCGATCTGCCCCAGGTGACCGCCATCAACTACTACTTCGACCTGACGCCGCTCTCCTGCGTCACCGCAATCGTGACCGAGAATGGCATTCTGACGCCGGACGAGCTGAAGGGGATGCTGGGGTAGGAGGTGGCCGCCATGAGACTCTCCGTTCCTGCGTTGCTTCTGTCGCTTGCGGCCGCGTCAGGGCAGGGTCCCCGTCCCCTTCCGCTTGAGAGCCGGATCGAACTGGCTGGCGTCGATGGCCGTATCGATCATCTCAGCGCAGACGTAAAGGGCCAGCGGCTCTTCGTTTCGGCGCTCGGCAACCACACGGTCGAGGTGATCGGCGTCGAAGCGGGCAAGCGGCTCGCTACGCTTCGGGATCTGCCCGAGCCCCAAGGCGTGTATTACGATCCCTCCACTGACCTTCTGTTCGTCGCCTGCGCGGAAGACGGCGGCGTCAGAGTCTTCGATGGGCGCAGGCTTCAGCTTCTGCACACCCAGAAGACCTCCGGCGATGCAGACAACCTTCGCTATGACGCCCGGAGCCGGCAGGTGATAGTGGGCTACGGAGACGGCGCGCTGGCATTTCTCGATTCCGGAGGAAAAAAGACCGCCGAGATCGCCCTGGATGCCCATCCGGAGTCCTTTCGGCTCGAGGAGGCCGGAAGCCGGGTCTTTGTGAACGTTCCAGATCGTAGGGAGATCCAGGTCGCCGACGTGGTGAAGAGAACCTTGCTGGGCCGCTGGCCGGTGACCTCGGCAGGGAAGAACTACCCCATGGCGCTGGACGAGGCCCAGCATCGGCTGCTGATCGGATGCCGGGCGCCCCCCAGGATGCTGGCCATCGATACTTTCAGCGGGCAGCAGACGGCATCGGTCGAAATCGTGGGCGACACGGACGACTTGTTCTACGACCGGCGCAGCAGACTGGTGTATGTGATCGGAGGCGAGGGCTTCGTTGACATACTGCGCCAACGGGACGCCGATCATTATGATCGGATCGAGCGTCTCCCCACCGCGCCCGGCGCCCGGACCGGCCTGTTGGTCGCCGAGTGGGGCAAGCTGTTCGTGGCGGTCCCGCACCGCGGTGATCAGCGGGCGGCAATTCTGGTCTACGGGACGGCCGCTACTTTGCCGGCTCGATGACCTTGACCACGCGGTCCGCGGCCACATCCTTGAGCTGCTGCGTGATGCCTGAGGGCCAACGGATCTCGACCAAGTCCGCCGACCTGTTCTGGCCCAATCCGAAGTGCGAGGGGCCGGCGCTCGAAGATGCGTAGCCGGCCGCGAACGACACCTGGTTGTACTGCGCCGCGCCGCCGGCTACCAGCTTGATCCGGGCTCCGATGCCGTCGCGGTTGCTCTTCGTGCCCTGCAACTGGAACTCGATCCAGTGGTTGCCGGCGGGGCTGTCGTTGATCCAGAGTTCGGCCGGCACCGCGAGCGCGGTGACCACCACGTCGAGGCGGCCGTCGCCGTTCAAATCCCCGACCGCCGAGCCGCGGTGCCTGACGGGTGGCTGCGCAGTCAGGCCCGCCTCCCCCGTGAGCGCCTGGAACTTCGCGCCGCCCAGGTTCCGGAACACGGTGTTGGGCTGTTCGATCGCCACGTGGGACGCGTATCCCAGCGACTGGACGTGCCCGCGCGTGACGAACAGGTCCTTCCAGCCGTCATTGTCAAAATCGGCAATGGTGGGCGAATAGCCCGCCATGGGGGTGCTGAGCCGGGTCATGCCGCTCGATTGCGTGATGTCGGCGAACCCGCCCTTGCCGAGGTTGCGGAACAGCGGGAAGGTCTCGTTTTCGAGCGCCACGAAGAAGATGTCGGGGTAGCCGTCGTTATCGATATCCCGGAAGTCGACGCCCATCCCGGAGATAAACTGGCCGCTTTCCGCGAGCGCCACACCGGTTTCGAAAGCGACCTCCTCGAACTTCCCGCCGCCCTTGTTGTGGAAAAGCGAATTGTGGAGCTTGTCGTTGGTGACGAAGATATCCATCCAGCCGTCGAGGTCGTAATCCGCGACGCCGGCTCCCATCCCTTTACCGGGGTGGGCTCGGATGCCGGACTCGGTGGAAACATCCCGAAAGGTGCCGTCGCCGTTGTTGAGGAACAACTGGTTCGGGGTCGGCTTGTAGAACTTGGGATGGCAGTAATCAAGGACCCCCGGCGAAGCTTCGCAGGCCGGCTCGGTGTTCACATCCCAGGCGAGGTAGTTGACCACGAACAGGTCGAGGAGGCCGTCGTTATTGACGTCCACCCAGGCGCCGCCGACCGACCACAAGGGGCCGTACTGCGGGTCGGGCTTGTCCAGGCCCGCCTGGTGGGTGACGTCCGTGAAGGTCCCGTTGCCGTTGTTGTGGTAGAGGTGATTGCCGTGCACGCCGGCCACGAAGATGTCTTTGTAGCCGTCGTTATCGTAGTCGCCTATGGCGACGCCGTTGTCGAAGCCGGTCCCGGCAAGACCAGCGCGTGCGGTGACGTCCTTGAAGTTGCCGTGGCCGTCGTTCTCGAATAGGCGGTCGGCGTATTTGGGAGAGGTCTTCTTCAGCGTTCGAATGTCGGCGCCGTTGGTGAAGAAGATGTCGAGGTAGCCGTCGTTGTTGTAGTCGAAGACGGCCACGCCGCCGGCCATGGTTTCGGGCGCGTGGCGCTGGGGCGTCTCGGAACTATCGAGCCGGAAATCGATGGGCCGGTACGCGAAATGGATGGGCGCCTGGCTGGAGACAACGGCCCAGAGCGCGCCGGCGAGCGCCACCGCCGCGAGAGCGTATTTCATGGCTTCACGGTTAGGAGCGGGGCTGGCGGCCGCTCCGCTCCCAACTCTTTGACCTTCGCGAACTCGGCCTGCGCGTCCTGGTCGCGGCCCAGGGAGCTCCACAGCCGGCCCAGGCGGTAGTGCGCGTCGGGCAGCGCGGGGTCGAGGCGGATCGCTTCGCGGAAGTGGCTCTCGGCGCCCGCGGCATCGCTCGCCGCCGCCAGAACGATGCCGAGATCCAGGTGCGCGAGCCGCAGCTTGGGATCGAGCTTGAGCGCCTGGCGCAGGTGATCGGCGGCGGCCTTGTCAGCGCCGGCGTGCATTTCGGCATCGCCCAGGTAGACCAGGGCCCGGGCGTGCTGGGGCTGATTCGCGAGTTCCGCCTGGAACTCCCGCAGCGCCTCGTCGTAGCGCTTCTGCTTCCAGTAAAGGTAACCGAGACCGAAGTGGGCCTCCGGCTCGCGAGGCCCCGCCTTCACGGCGGCTTCAAACTCGGCCGTCGCCTGGTCCTCCTTGTTGTCGGCATCGAGCACCTCGCCCAGCAGCATGTGGACGGGGGCGGAGTCCGGGTTCTTGGTCAGCAGGAACCGAAATTCGGCCATCGCCGCCGGATACTGTTTGGACCACAGGTAGCTCTGGGCCAGCTTGAACCGCAGTTCGATGTTGTCGGGCTGCTGGGCTGCGGCGAGTTTGAGATTGGCCGCGGCGTCTTCGAAGCGGCGCATGCCGTAGTAGCTCATTCCCAGCAGCACGCGGGGCTGGAAGCCGGAGGGGTCGGCTTTGGTCGCGCGCTTGAAGGCGGTGGCAGCTTCGGCGAGGCGGTTCAGCTTGAAATACGCCAGGCCGAGGTTGAGGTCGAGGCCGGGCAGGTTGGGATCGAGCGCGATGGCGGCCCGGTAGTGGGGAACGGCGAGCTCGTACTTGCCCTGGTGAGCCAAGGCCACGGCCTGCTCGGCTTCGGCCGCAGCCGTGGGATTCGTTGCCGTGCTTGCCTTCCCTTCGTCGGCTATCTGAGAAGGCGCGCCGCCCAAAAGGAAGGAGACTTCGAGAATCGTCTTGAAGGGAGCCGTTCTCGGTTTAAAACGCCATTTTCTGGCGCTCTCAACGGCAGCCGGAACCAGGAGTGGGTGCCCGCTGACGGGCTTGGCGAGTACCACCACACCGGCTTCAGACACACAGATCTCGATTCGGACGATTCCTTGTATTCGTGTCGTGTGCCCAATCGGTGAGTACTCGACCTTGCCCCTTTGGATCACTTCCCCTTCGACCTGACTCCAAGGCACCGACGGCGCGGAGTCACATTTCTTGAGATCATAACCGGCCTGGGAGAAGGCTGGGCAGGAGACGATCAGCAGAAGTAGAATTACCTGAAGCTGGTTGCGGCAGGCCACCCGCTCATTATCTCTCGCAGCTCGGTCCGAGGCGGCGGGACACCTGACGCTGACGCCCCGAAACGCCTCCCCCGCCCAACCGATCTATACTGTGGGCTATGAAGCGTCTGATCTCCTCGGCCGTTCTCACGCTGGCTCTTTCGGTCGGAGCCTCCGCGCAGGAGCGCCCGCCTATCCTGGGCGTCGCGCACATCGCGCTCAAGACCGATGACCTCGCCGCCGCGCGGGAATACTACGGAAAGTACCTCGGCTTTGCGGAGGCTTTCAGCATCCCGAACGCCGACGGCACTCTCGAAGTCATTTACTTCAAGGTGAACGATCACCAGTATATCGAGGTGTTCCCCGGATTGAAGGGCGAAGCGGAAGACCGGCTCTCGCACATCGCGTTCGAAACCACGAACGCGGAGCAGTTACGCGTCTACCTGGCGGCCCACGGTGTCAAGGTCCCGGCCGCGCTGCGCACGCTCCCGGACGGGAACCTGAGCTTCATCATCAAAGACCCGGATGACCATGTCGTCGAGTTCGTCCAGTACGTTGCGGATGGGCCGCTGGGGCGCAATTTCGGCAAGTTTCTGCCCGTCACGCGGGTCTCCGACCACATCGGCCACGTCGGTTTCACGGTCAGCGATCGCGCCGCGGCCGACCGCCTGTTCAAGGACATTCTCGGCTTCCGCGACGTCTGGCACGGCGGGATGACGGACGCCGGCCCCACGCAGTGGGTGGACATGCGGGTGCCGAACGGCATGGACCACCTGGAGTACATGCTTGAGGTCCACAACCCGACGCCCCGCACGCTGGGCGTGATGAACCACCTGTGCCTGATCGTTCCGAGCGTCGCGGCGAGCTACAAGACCTTGCTCGCGCGCGACATGAAGATCGCCGATCCGCCCAAGATTGGCCGCGATGGCAAGTGGCAGCTCAATCTCTACGACCCGAACCTCACGCGCGGCGAACTGATGGAACCGAAGCCCGTCGAGAAGCCCTGCTGCTCGCCGATGCTGGAGAACTGAGCGGACTCCGCTCCCTCACGGTCGCGGTTCGAACAGGTGCCGTCTATGGCGCGAAATAGCCGTTGATGTCGAGGACCACATCCGTGCGGCCCGTCACGAAGACGCTGATGGCGCCGTTCGTCCCGGCCGGCACGATGGCTGCGTTGGCCGTCACGCTTCCGTCAAACGAGTTCAACGTGGAGACCAGCGGCTGCGCCGATCCCGCCGGCCAAACCGTCAGGTAAGACAGCGGCTCCTGGGGCACCACGGTGATGTTGACCGAGTAGGCCGCCGCCGTGGACGGAACGAAGCAGCCGCTCTGCGGGACCGCGAATGAGCGCGTCGCGTCTTCATCCAGGGTCGGACCGCCGAACGGGCCCGCCGCATTGCGCGTGTCGGCGACGCGGCACGGCGTCACCGGGTAGAAGGAAAGCGCGCCCGGGGCTCCGGGCGGGGCGAAGTACCCGTTTGAATCCAGGACGACGTCGGTCGGGTTCGGGACGAAGACCGAGATGGCGCCGTTGGCGCCGGCCGGGACGATCGCGGCGTTCGCCAGCACCTTGCCACTCCAGGAATTCAGCGTCGAAGAGTTGGGCCGGGGCTGCCCGGTCGGCCAGGTCGTCAGATAGCCCAGGTAGTGGACCACCGGATCGGGCACCACCGTCACGTTCAGCGAGTAAGCGCTGGCGGCGGCAGGCAGGCACGCGCTGGTCCCGAGTGCGAAATCACGGGTCGCGCCGGCCCCCATGGACGGGCCGCCAAACGGGCCAGCCGCCAGGCGGGTGTCGGCAATGCGGCACGGCGTGGTGGGATAGAACGAAACCGAATTGGCGCCGTCGGCGGGATCGAAATACCCGTCGATATCCAGGATGACGTCGGTCGAGTCGGTGACAAAGACGCTGACGGCTCCGTTGGTTCCCGCCGGGACGATGGCCGCGTTGGCTACCACCGCGCCCGCCAGGGAGTTCAAGGTCGAGACGAGCGGCTGGGTCTGGCCGGTGGGCCACAGCGTGAGATAGGAAAGCGTGACTTTGGGCAGCACAGTCACATTTACGGAGTACGCGAGCGCCGTGGCGGGGATGGAGCAGCCGGCCTGCGGCACCCCGATGGAACGGGTTTCACCGGCCGCCATGGACGGTCCGCCGGCCACAGTGCGCGTATCGACGATGCGGCACGGCACCACGGGCACGAACCGGGCGTTGGCGGCTGAGGCGCCGACCTGCTGGACGGTGAAGGTGTTTCCCGCGATGGTGATCGGTCCCGAGCGCACACCGCCGGTGTTCTGGGAAACCGTGAGGCCGACACTGCCGTTTCCGGAACCGGAGGCCGGGGCGGTCAGCGTCACCCATCCGAGAGTGCTCGCGGCGGTCCAGGAGCAGCCGGCGGAGACCGTCACGTTGACGGTGGCGGAGCCGCCCGCGGCCGGGAAGGCATCGAAAGCTGAGCTGAGCGCCGAGGCGCAGGTCAGGACCGGAGTGATCGCGGTCACATCGGTAGCCGTATCATTGGCGGTATTGGTCTCACCGCCGCCGGAGACCGTGGCGGTGTTGGTAACGCTGGCCGGGGCGTCGGCGGCCACGTTGACCGTGACCGTGATGGCCGGGTAACTCGCGGCTGCCGCCAGCGCGTCCGTTCTGGTGCAGGTGAGCGTGGCGAGGGCGCAGTTCCAACCGGTCCCGCTAATCGCCGTAGCGGTCAGCTTGCCGGGGAGCGTGTCAACCACGGTGACCGTGCCGGTGGTGGAGGAGCCGCCGGTGTTGCTCACGGCGACGGTGTAGAGCGCACCGGTCTGGCCTTGCGTGAAGTGGCCGGAGTGCGTCGCGGCGACCGCCAGGTCCGGCCGCTGGGTTACCGTGGTCGAATCGGCAACGGCGTCGTCGTCGGTTTCGGTCTCACCGCCACCAGACACGGTGGCGACGTTCACCACGGTTGGCGGGGCGTCCGGGGCGACGTTGACCGTGACCGTGACGACCGCGTAGGATGCGCCAGGCGCCAGAGCGTCGCTCCTGGTACAGGTGAGGGTGCCGAGCGTGCAGCTCCAGCCCACGCCGCCCATTGCCGTAGCGGTCAACTTGGCAGGCAGCGTGTCTACCAATGTGACCGCACCAATGGTGGCGCCCGATCCGGAGTTGCTCACCCGGAGCGAATAGGTCGCGCCGGTTTGACCCTGAGTGAAGTTGCCAACGTGGCTCGCGGCGACCGTCATGTTCGCGGGAAAGCCGATGGTGGTGGGGTCGAGAGCCGTGTCGTTCGCCGTGTTGGTCTCCCCGCCGCCCGAAACAGTGGCGGTGTTGACGACGCTCGCCGGCGCATCGGAAGCGACATTGACTGTGAGCGTAATGGGCGGATAGCTCCCAGCGCCCGGCACCGAGGTGAGTCTGGTGCATGTAAGCGTGGCCAAGGCACAATTCCAGCCGGTACCGCTCATGGCCGTGGCAGTCAACTTAGCGGGCAGCGTATCGACCAGTGTGACCTTGCCGTTGGTGGGTCCGTTTCCAATGTTGCTCACGGTGATGGTGTAGACCGCGCCGGTCTGACCCGGGGTGAAGTTACCGGCATGGGTTTTGGCAACGGTGAGGTCGGGGCCCTGGCCGATCGTGGTCGGATCTTGAGCCGTGTCGTTGGAGGTATTGGTCTCGCCGCCGCCAGACACGGTGGCGGTGTTGATGACACTCGCCGGCGCGTCGGCAGCCACGTTCACCGTGAGCGTGATCACCGGATAATGCGCACCGGAGGCGAGCGCGTCCGTTCTTGTGCAGGTCAGCGTGCCCAACGTGCAGGTCCAGCCGGTGCCGCTCATCGCCGTGGCGCTGAGCTTGGCGGGCAGCGTATCGACCAGCGTGACGGTGCCGGTGGTAGGGCCGGTCCCGGCGTTGCCGACCGTGATGGTGTAGATGGCCCCGGTCTGACCCGGTGCAAAATTGGCCGCGTGCGTCTTGGCGACCGTGAGGTCCGCGCCCGGGCCGACGGTGGTCGGATCGGTAGCCATGTCGTTGGCGGTGTTGGTCTCACCGCCGCCGGAGACAGTGGCCGTATTGATGACGCTCGACGGAGCGTCGGAGGCCACGCTCACGGTGAGCATGATCGGCGGGTAAGCCGCGGTGGCGGCCAGCACATCCGTTCTGGCGCAGGTGAGCGTGCTGAGTGTGCAGGTCCAACCGGTCCCGCTCATCGCCGTAGCGGTCAACTTGGCCGGTAGCGAGTCAACCACGGTGACCGCGCCGGTGGTGGGGCCGGTCCCGGCGTTGCTGACGATGATGGTGTAGAGAGCGCCGGTCTGGCCCGGCGTGAAGCTGCCGGTGTGCGTCTTGGCGATCGTCAGGTCCGCCACCTGGGTGATGGTAGTGGGATCGGAAGCCGTGTCGTTGGTGGCGTTGGTCTCACCGCCGCCCGAGACAGTGACCGTGTTGGTGACGCTCGCCGGGGCGTTGGCGGCGACATTAAGGGTGAGCGTGACGGCGGGATAGCTCGCGCCGCCCGCCAGCACGTCGGTTCTGGTGCAGGTGAGCGTACCCAGAGTGCAGGTCCAGCCGGTGCCTCCGATCGCGGTGGCAGTCAGCTTGGCCGGCAGCGCGTCGATCAGGGTCACGGTTCCGGTGGTGGGTGTACTACCGGAGTTACTCGCGGTGATGGTATAGACGGCTCCGGTTTGACCCGGCGTGAAGTTGCCGGTGTGCGTGCAGGCGACGGTCAGATCCGGATTCGGGGACGCTAGGCGGCGCACGACCAGGCCGGAGGCGTCCGCGACGAAAAGATCGCCGCCCGGGCCGGCCACAACCGCTGTGGCGCCCAGCGGGGACGCGATGGTGGTGATGATTCCAGCCTTGTCGACCTTCAGGAGGTGGTTGCCGTCGGCAATCACAAGTTCGCCCGCGGGATTAATGGCGAGGCCGGCCGGATCGTGCAACCCGGTGCTGGTGGCCGGACCATTGTCGCCTGAGTAAGTCATAGAGCCATTGCCGGCAACCGTGGTGATTTTCCCGCTCAGATCGACCATGCGGATGCGCATATTGCCGAAGTCCGAGAAATAGAGGTTGCCCGCGAGGTCCGCCACCATGGCAACCGGAGTGGACATGGTGGCCGAAGTGGCCGGGCCGCCGTCACCGGAGAAGCCAAATGTGCCGGTTCCCGCGAACGGCGTGACCGTCCCGTATTTGTCGATCCTGCGGATGCTGTTGCTATCCCCCACGTAGAGGTTTCCGGCGGCATCTAGGGCGACCGAGGGGCTCTTACCCGGCGTGGTTTGGATGACCATGCTGATATCCCCGCCGGTGTCAATCTTGCGTACCTCGCCGAAGTCGCCGAAATACATGTTGCCGGTGGCGTCGACCGCCACACTTGACGGATTGCCGAGTTCGGCTCCCAGGGCGGTGCCACCGTCGCCGGATACACCCATAATTCCATTTCCCGCCACGGTCGTAATGATTCCAGCTTTGGACACCTTGCGGATGCGGACATTGTTGGTGTCGGCGATGAAGAGATTGCCGGCCGCATCGAGAGCGACGCCCGACATGGGGCTCAACTGGGCGCTGGTGGCCTTCCCGCCATCTCCGGCAAAACTAAAGCCAGAGAGGCCTGCGACGGTGGTGATGACCTTGTTTGCATCCACCTTGCGGACGCGGAAGTTAGAAGAGTCGGCGATCCAGAGCACGCCGCCGGCGTCCGGAGCTACGTCTTGGGGCGAGGAGAGGACGGCGCTGGTGGCCGGTCCCCCGTCACCGGAGAAGCCATACGAGACGAGGTTGCCGGCAACGGTGGTGAGGATGCCCTGCGTGTCCACTTTGCGGATGCTATTGGTGAGCGTGTCGGGGATATAGAGGTTCCCAGCCACATCTGCCGCAAGGCCATACTGGGGGATGATCCCTGCGCTGATGGCCGGCAATCCGTCGGGGGTAAAGGTCATCGAGCCGTTGCCCGCCGCGAGGTAGATGAGCCCGATGGAATTGATCTTGTAGACGCGGTAGAGGGCGGCATCTGTCACAAAGACGTTACCCGCGCCGTCCACCGCAACGCCCGTGGGCCGCGAGAGGTAGGCCTGGTTGGATGGCTTGCCGTTGACGGCACTGCCGGAGAGCGAGCCGTTTCCCGCTATGGTGGTGATGACCCCATGGGTGTCGACTTTGCGGAGGCTGTGGTGGGCCGTGTCCGCGATGTAGAGGTTGCCCGCGCCGTCCACCGCCGCATCCTCCGGCAAGTACAAGGTGGCCGCGGTAGCCTGCCCGCCATCTCCAGGGTCCAGAGCGCCCCCGCCGGCGACCGTGGTGATGATCCCGTTCTTGTCGATCTTGCGGATGCGGTTCATGTCGGTGTCAGCGATATAGAGGTTGCCCGCGGGATCCACCGCGAGGCCCTGCGGAGTGGCTATGTAAGCGCCGGTGGCCTGCCCGCCCTCGTTCAGCGGAAAGGTCTGAGACCACATGGATGGCATCCCGTTGCCGGCCACCACCGTCAGACTGCCGTTTGAATCCAGCTTGAACACGCCGTTCAGGCCCTCGCTGCTGAAGTAGACGCCCCCATGGCCATCCGCCACGACCGCGCGCGGGTAGCCGACCGACACGGAAGTTCCCGAGGCCGGCAAAGTGGGCCACACGCCGCCAGCGTATGTGGAGGTTGTGTACTGCGCCCAGCAAGCCGTTCCCGTAAATGCGCACACGAGCGCCGCTAGGGTCGTCAATCTTCGAAGTTCGAAACTGGTCATTCGGTCCTCTTTTTGCTGCCATCCTGCCCGTGAGCCCCGGCTTTTGACACATCCGCGAGGGAATCACAACGCAGACGACCGATTTTACTTCGGTTAAACGGATAACGCAACCCGATTAGGTGTAGGTTCTGCAATCCAGACGTGTACGTGCGCATTTCGGCGGAGAGCGATGCAAGCTGCTCGCCTCAACCGGATCCGCGAGGCATGCGCCGGACCGAGCTATGGCGTGCTCACCGGGGCGGCGGCATCCGCCAGTCGGTTCGCTACAATAGGCTCCGTGACTGAGACGCGCGCCAGCTATAAGCGAACCCTGGCGAAGGTCGCCATCTTCTCCGGGTTGACGGATGCGGAACTGGATTTCCTGGCCGAACGCGCCGTGCCGCGCCATTTCGTTCCCGGAGAAATGGTCTTCGGTGAGGGCGAACCGTGCGCGGGATTGTACGTGGTGGAGTGCGGAAATATCCGCATCTTCAAGAGCTCGGCCGGCGGTCGGGAGCAGGTGCTAAGCATTGATGGACCAGGTAGCTCGGTCGCCGAGGTGCCGGTTTTCGATGGCGGCAGCTACCCTGCCTCGGGAGCCGCTGTTGACGACGCCACGCTGCTTTTCGTTGGGAAGCAGGACTTCCAGGCTCTCTGCCTTGCCCACCCGGAGGTCGCCCTCAAAGTGCTCCGCGTGGTGGGCGCCCGCCTCCGGCGGCTTGTCGGGATCATCGAAGAGCTTTCTTTCACGACCGTGCGCCACCGTTTGGCGTCCTTCTTATTGCGGCTGGCTCAGCGGGAGGGAACGCCGTCGGCGGCGGGGCTGGAATTCTCGCTGCCAGGCAGCAACCAGGAACTGGCTGCGCAACTCGGAACCGTCCGCGAACTGGTTTCCCGCAATCTGTCCCGCCTGCAGGCGGAAGGACTGCTCAAACTGGAGGGTCGCCACGTCGTGATCCCCGATCTGAAGTCCCTCGAATCCGAACTGGAGCCGGCCGAATAAGCTGCGCCACTGTGACAAAAGTCATAGGCGCGCCTCGCCCACCCGGAGTACGCTTAGGATCTCAAGGAGAGAAACAATGAGCGTTCTAGCGGAGAAGACGGTACGCGAGCTGGCGCTGGAGAATCCGGCAGCAACCCGGATGTTTGAGAAGCTGGGCATCGACTACTGTTGCGGCGGCGGCCAGCGCCTGGAACAGGCATGCGAGGCAGCCCATGTGTCCACCAACCAGGTGGTCGACGCGCTCGAGGCAGCGAGCCAGGTGAGGTCCACAACCGTGCCTGACCGGGACTGGCGAGCGGAGCCCCTTTCTGAGCTGCTCGCGCATATTCGGAGCACACATCACGTTTATACGCGCGATGAAATCGCTCGCCTGGGCCCGCTATTCGACAAAGTATGCTCGGTTCACGGCGAGAATCATCCGGAGTTGCCGCGCCTGCGGGAGGTCTTCCGCCCGCTCGCTGCGGAGCTGACTACCCACCTGATGAAGGAGGAGATGGTTCTCTTCCCATACATCCTGCGCATGGAAGAAGCCATCGTGGCGGAAGAGCCCATCCTGCCCCTTCCCTTCGGCAGTGTGCGCAACCCGGTGGCGATGATGATGCACGAGCACGACGGGGCCGGCAGCGCGCTGCGCAGCATGCGCCAGATCGCCGGTGACTATTCCGTGCCACCCGATGCCTGTGCGAGTTTCCAGACGCTCTACCAGGCGTTGGCCGCCTTCGAAGCGGACTTGCATCAGCACATCCATCTGGAAAACAACATCCTGTTTCCGCGGGCAATCGAGATGGAACGCGCGCACTGACCCACAGAACAAGACAAACGGCACGATTTATCTCCGCTGGAAGTATAGTCAAGAGAAGCCAGGAGGCCAACGCGAAGCCCCTGGTGGAGTTTAGGGGGCATATCCATGATCGACACGTCTGCCGGCTCTACGAGTCTCTCTCCGTGGTGGAGACACTCGGCCATCCTCGTGATGATCGCCGGCTTCTCGGTTCTGACCATTGTCACGGTCCTGACCTACACGAACGCTCCACCCATCCCGGAGCAGGTCACGGATGCGACCGGATCGGTGTTGTTTACCGGAGCCGACATCCAAATGGGGCAGGAGGTTTTTCTCAAGTACGGTCTCATGGAACACGGGAGCCTGTGGGGCCATGGGGCGTACCTGGGTCCCGACTACAGCGCGGAGTACTTGCACAGGCTCAGCGAGGTAACCCGAGACACGATCGCGACCGAGAAGTACGGCAGACCTTTCGCGCAGCTCTCGCAGGACGAGCGGAGCATCGTATCCGCGCGGACGATGACGGCGCTCGAGGAGAACCGGTACGAGCCAGCCTCGCGAACGCTCCGCTTCTCGTCAGGCGAGGCCGCTGCCTACCGCACACAGCTTCCCGAATGGAGCGAGTACTTCACCAGGAAGGGAGCCGCTCCCGGGCTGCCAGCCAACTATATTCGAAACCCCGCGGAGCGGAAAGCTCTGACCGCCTACTTCGCCTGGGCGGCTTGGGCCACAACGGCGAAACGCCCTGGGAAGGACTACTCATACACCAATAACTGGCCGTACGAGCCAATCGCGGGGAACCGTCCCTCCACCGAGGCCTACGTTTGGAGCGCCTTGAGTCTCATCACCCTGCTGTCCGGGCTGGGTTTGATCCTCTTCGTCGTCGGAAAGTTCGACTATCTGGGTTGGAAGGGCGAGGGCGCTGTCTCTCACATGGCGCACTCTGCTCCCCTAGCTTTGAAGCTCACGCCCAGCCAGTGGGCTACAGGATGGTTCTTCGGCATCGTGGCCCTCCTGTTCCTGGCGCAGTCATTCCTGGGAGGCGTGCTGGCCCACTATCGGGTGGAGACAGGAGCCTTTTACGGACTCGATATCGCACGCTGGCTGCCCTACACCCTGGCGCGCACCTGGCACCTCCAACTCGCCATCTTCTGGATCGCAACGGCCTGGGTGGGCGGCGGCCTTTTCCTGGCGTCCTGGGTGGGTGGTGCGGAACCCAAACACCAAAAAGCCGGCGTCTACGCACTCCTAGGGGCGCTGGTGCTTGTGGTCGTCGGAAGCCTGGCGGGCGAGTCCTTCGGCATCAACGACAAGCTGGGCCAACTCTGGTTCTGGTTCGGTCACCAGGGTTCCGAGTACCTGGACCTGGGGCGGTTCTGGCAATACCTGCTGGCAGTTGGCCTCCTGTTCTGGCTGTTCCTGATGTTTCGGGCGCTCAAGCCGGCCTTCAAGATCCCCGGCAAGCGCGAACTGTCCTCACTCTTCCTGTACGCGGCCGTGGCGATCCCGGTCTTCTACCTGCCCGCCCTTTTCTATGGCCCTCACACCAACTTCGCCATCATCGACAACTGGCGCTTCTGGATCATCCATCTTTGGGTGGAAGGATTCTTCGAGCTCTTCGCGACGGTGCTGGTGGCCATCATGTTCCACCAGATGGGCGTGGTCAGCACCAAGACCGCCACGCGCCTGATCTACCTGGATGCCATCCTGTATCTCAGCGGCGGGATCATCGGCACA
>Ga0182027_10000684_pt1 | contig 58018 bp, 51 predicted proteins | sample 712E1DmetaG_FD_121300 | JGI IMG/M metagenome (GOLD analysis project Ga0182027, IMG submission 121300) | Permafrost microbial communities from Stordalen Mire, Sweden - 712E1D metaG (Illumina Assembly) | ecosystem: Environmental > Terrestrial > Soil > Wetlands > Permafrost | place: Sweden...
AAGTTCGCAAAATATAGTGACACCTCAGGGGTAGCGCCGGCATCTTGCCGGCATCGCAGAATGCCGCCTGGACGGCGGCGCTACGACGAAGGTTTGTCACCGTATTTTGCGAACATCAGTAGGAGGTCTGGAATGCAAAAGCTGCTCAGCAATCTTCGTTACGCGGTGCGACAGTTCCGGCGGTCGCCGGTCTTTACGGCAGCGGCCGTAATCACCCTGGCTTGGGGGATCGGTGGAACCACGGCAATATTCACCTTGGTTCATGCGGTGATGCTGCGTTCCCTGCCGGTGTCTGATCCCGGGAGGCTTTACCGCATCGGCGAGGGCGACGATTGCTGTGAGGAAGGGAGACCGCAGGACCGCTGGGGATTCTACTCATTTCCTTTGTATGAACGGCTGAAGGCGAACGCACCCGAGTTTGAAGAGCTGGCCGCTTTCCAGGCCGGTGAGTCACTCCAGAGCGTGCGGCGCCAAGGCGAGTTGGCCGCCAAACCGCTGATTTCGGAGTACGTCACCGGAAATTATTTCTCCATGCTTGGAGTGCGGGCCTTCGGCGGGCGAGTGATCAGTCCTGACGACGACAGGCCCGGTGCTCCGCCCGTGGCTGTACTCAGCTATCGTGTCTGGCAGGCCAACTATGGCAGCGATCCTTCCGTAGTGGGTGCAACCTTCATCGTGGAAGATCATCCGTTTACTGTGATCGGAGTGGCGACGCCCGGCTTCTTCGGTGAAACGCTCCGAAGCAACCCTCCCGATCTCTGGCTCCCCGTGCAGCAGCAACCCATGGTGGACGGTGCAGGCGCACTCTTGCACCGGTCCAGATCAGCATGGTTGCGCGTGATCGGCCGCCTCAAACCAGGCGCTTCGATTGCCGGAATGGGTCCGCGCCTCACCGGAGTGCTGCGCCAATGGTTGCAACATGATTCCGGGTATCCGGCCAACTGGATGCCGGACGTGATCAAAATGCTCCCCCGGCAAGTGATCAACGTCGTCCCCGCAGGCGCGGGCGTCACCGAGATGAAGGAAGAGTACGGGCGCAGCCTTCAAATCCTGTTCGCCGTTTGCGGCTTGGTGCTGCTGATCGCCAGCGCCAATGTGGCGAACTTGCTCCTGGCTCGCGCCGTAACTCGCCGTGGCCAAACCGCAGTGCGCCTAGCCCTGGGCGCCAGCTCGTGGCAGATTATTGGGCAGGCTCTCGCGGAAAGCGTCCTCCTGGCGATAGGCGGCGGCGTGGTCGGACTCCTGGTGGCCGTGGGAGGCGCCCGCCTGCTGCTTATGCTTGCCTTCCACAGCGCGCAGCCCATCAGCTCCTTGCCGTCTTTCATGGTTTTGGCCTTCTCCTTCGCATTGGCCCTGATAACGGGAGTCGTTTTCGGTTGCGTTCCGGCATGGTTTGCCACTCGTACCGATCCCGCGGAAGCCTTGCACACCTCGAGCCGCAGGACCAGCGATCGCTCCTCTCTCACCCGCCAAGGACTGCTGATCGTGCAGGCTACATTGTCGGTGGTGCTGGTCGCCGGGGCCACGATGCTGGCGCGAAGCCTAAACAAGCTTGAGCATCAGGATTTTGGTTATCGAGTTCCGGGGCACGTGCTGGTGGCGCTGCACAATCCACCGGCCGACTACACTGAGGCCAAGTTGGCCGCGCTCTACCGTGAGCTCGAGGAACGCCTCAATCGCCTGCCTGGAGTACAAGGAAGCGGGCTGGCGTGGTATAACCCGCTTACCAACAACTATGGGGAAGTCATTTGCGTGGCCGGCCATCCTGCTCCCAAAGTAACGAGCGCGGAATCCGACGCCTCATGGGACCGCGTGAGCGCCAACTATCTTCAGAACTTTGGCATAGCAGTTTTGCGTGGGCGGGCTTTTACCTCCGCGGACAATGAAACTGCGGAGCTGGTGGCCATTGTGAATCAAGCTTTCGTGAAGCGCTTTTTCAAGAGCAACGAAGACCCGCTGGATCAGCACTTCGGACTGGAGCTGCCTGAGAATGCCGGCACCTTCCGGATCGTGGGCGTGGTGCGGGACGCAAAGTTTGCGGGCTGGGGGTTAAACAGGCCGGCCCGGCCCATGTTTTACGTCCCGCTCGCTCAAAGTGTCGACTACAAACAGGACCTGTTCAAGAGCTTCGAACTGCGCACGCATCTTATCAGTGGCATCATGCTGGTGACCAATACACCTACCGGCGTGCTCGAGCCGTTGCTGACGAGGACACTCGCAGAACTCGATCCCAACCTGACCATCATCAGCGTCAGGACTATGGAGCAGCAAATCGCTCTCTCCTTCGATCAGGAGCGCGCCGTCGCCAGCCTCGCGGGACTGTTCGGGATTGTCGCTCTCCTGCTGGCCGCAGTTGGGGTGTACGGCGTCACGGCCTACACGGTTGCGCAGCGAACCAACGAAATCGGCATTCGCATGGCCCTTGGCGCCGATCGCATGAAGGTGGTTCAACTGGTGCTGCACGGAGCGTTTAGGCGCGTGGTGGTCGGGCTGTTGCTCGGGTTGCCGCTGGCCATCGGCGCCGGACGTCTGATCTCAGCACAGCTCTATGGCGTTACCAGTTGGGATCCATTTGCGCTGACCGTGGCTGCGACCGCGCTCGCCATCTGCGCATTCTTCGCAACCATAATTCCGGCCACCCGCGCAGCCTCTATTTCGCCTATGACCGCCCTGCGGATTGAGTAGCGCACCTCGGGAGCAGCAGCTTTACAGAGTTCGTTGTAGCGTGCTCCAGCGTGTCGAGGTCAGTGGATTCATGGAGTCAAATCCGCGGTGGGCAGGAACTGCGGAGCACGGCGATGTCGGGTGGATTGCTCAAAGGCAAAGGCGAGCTTGATCAAAGTCGGCTCACTATGAGCTTTGCCAAAGAACGAGATGCCCACGGGCAAACCGAAGACGAAGCCCACCGGGACATTGATGTTGGGGTATCCAGCCATGGCGGCCGGAGTCGAACTTCCGCCGGAGTCGTGGTCTCCATCGACCAAGTCAGTCACCCAGGCAGGCCCTCCGGTGGGCGCCACCAGGGCATCCAGTTGAAACTTCTCCATGAGGGCATCGATTCCCTGCGTTCGTGTGAGGCGATGACTCTTCTCCAGCGCGTCCAGATATGCCTTCTCCGTGAGCGGGCCCTTAGCCTCCGCTTTGATGAACAAGTCCTGTCCGAAGTACGGCATCTCCTTTTCCCGGTTGCGTTCGTTGAACTCGATGATCTCCCGCAGGGAATGCACGGGCGCGCCGGGTCCGAGTGCCGCCAGATATAAGTTCATGTCCGCCTTGAGCTCGTGAAGGAGCACCTGGAGTTCGGAGTCCCCAAGCTGGTCCATGGTTCCAAGTTCAACCGGATCCACTATGACCGTGCCCTGCCGCTTCATTTCTTCGAGGGCTTGGTTCATCAGTTTGTCCACGGCATCGCTTATACCGAAAAATTTGCGCACCACGCCGATTCTCGCACCGCGCAACCCCTCCGGGTCGAGGAATTTGGTGTAGTCCGCAAGCGCTTTGCCACGGCCCGCCTCTGTTGCTGGATCGTCGGCGTCGACTCCGGTTAGAGCGCCCAGCAGGATTGCAACATCGGCAACGCTTCGAGCCACGGGGCCCGCCGTATCCTGGCTGTGGGCGATCGGAATAATTCCGGCGCGGCTGACCAGACCAACCGTCGGCTTGATCCCTACAATTCCGTTGACACCTGATGGGCAGACGATCGAACCGTCGGTCTCGGTGCCTATGGCCAACGCGCAGAAGTTTGCCGAGACGGCGGCGGCTGACCCGGAACTCGATCCGCAAGGATTCCGGTCGAGTGCGTAAGGATTGCGCGTCAGCCCCCGCGCCCGCTCCAGCCGCTGGTCGAATGCGACGACCTGATGTTGGCCCACTCGCTGAGGTTGGTCTTACCGAGGATCACGGCGCCCGCTTCGCGGAGCCTCTTCACCAGGAAGGCATCTTTCGGCGGCCGCGCTCCCACCAGAGAAAGCGACCCCGCCGTGGTCATCATCCGGTCGCGGGTGGCGATGTTGTCTTTGATGAGGACGGGGATGCCATGCAACAGTCCGCGCGCCCCCTTGGCTTCGCGCTCCCGGTCGAGTTCCGCGGCGATGGCCAGCGCATCCGGATTGAGTTCAATGACGGAGTTTATCGCCGGTCCATGCTTGTCAACTTCCTCGATACGCGCAAGGTATTTTTCAGTGATGGAGCGCGCCGTGAGCCGCCCGGATTGCATTTCACCCTGAAGTTTGGCCACCGTGGTCTCTTCAAGTTCGAAAGGCTGCGGGGGTGGAAGCGCGGCTGGCGCCGCAGATGCCGCAGTCGCGGCAGGCGGGGATATCGAAGGTATCGCTGCTGCCACCCCAGCAAGCATTCCGGAGTTCAAGAACCCTCGGCGATTTAACTTGGAAGAAGTGTAGGAATTATTCGTCTGGTCCAAGGTGTTCGACCTCCTCTTGTCAACTTTTGCACTGGTCGCCGAACAACCCCCTCACCCGGCGCTACGCGCCACCCTCTCCCCCTTGGGGGAGAGGGGCCGGGAGTGAGGGGGTTTACATTCGAGGATGGAACGTTTATTACATGACTAAGAACCGGAAACGTCACGCACAGTTTGAATCAGCCCCTCCAGGTCTCCGATAGTGGTGCGAGGATTCATGAGTGTGGTCCGCAGGTAGACCGTGTGGCGCAAAACGGTCTGCACCAGGAAGTACTTTCCGGAAGCCACCACCTTCTTTCTCAACTGTCCTTGATGCGCGTCCAGTTTTTCAGATGCGTTCTCGAGGCCTTTCAGCGCCGCGGGCACGTGGCGGAAACAGAGAATGTTGCTAGCCGGTTCTGTGGCCAGCTCAAAATCGGGCTGGGCTTTGAGCAGAGCTGCGAATTCCCGCGCCAAGTCGAACGTCTTGGTAACCATCTCGCCGATGATCTTTGCTCCGTGAACGCGCAGGGCCAGCCATAGCTTGATACCCAACGTTCTCTTTGTGCACTCGAGGGTACGAAGTGCAATGTCGAAGTCCGCTTCCTCCGGGCGCCGGGCGAAGAGATAACTCGCCTCTTGAGAGAAGGCGGCATAGTTGTCTTCACGGTGGCGAAAAAGGACGGCTGTGATCAAGCTGGGGGCGAAGAGCATCTTGTGCATGTCCCACACCAAAGAAGAAGCAAGCTCGATTCCCGCCGTGAGGCTGCGATACTTTTCCGAGTACAGGGCTGAGGCTCCATGCGCACCGTCGATGTGAAACCACACTCCCTTTTCCCGGCAGAAGTCTCCCATCTGCTGCAAAGGATCGAAAGAACCCGTGGCGGTGGTGCCGGCGCTTCCCACGATGGCAATCACCCTTTTCCCTTCTTGAACGGTTCGCCGGTAAAGGTCGGCGAGAGCGGAAATATCGGCTCGAAAGTGGCTGTCCGTGGGAATCGCGACCACGGACTGCGCACCCAGGCCGAGGACCCCGGCCGCACGCGTCAGGGAGTAATGCGCCTGGTCTGAAACCAGGAGAGCGAGAGGCGGCCCGGCATGAAGTCCCTGCCGCCAGGCTGAGCCTTGCGTAGCATGGTTGCGAGCTGCGAGCAGCGCCGTCAGATTTCCGAGAGAGCCTCCGGAAGTCAGAACGCCGTCCGAATCCTGGGGCCACCCCACCGATGCGCACAGCCAGCGAATGACTTGCCTTTCGATCTGCGTGCCGGCCTGCGCCATTTCGTAGACCGCAACGCTGTTATTGAGCAAACTCGATATCAAGTCCGCCAGCGCTGCCAGCGGCAGGGCAGGGGGGACTTGGTGGCCCACGTAGCCGGGATGATGAAGGTGGATGCTCTGCCCGATGATCTGCGCAAGACAGCGCGACACTTCAGCATCCGCGTCCTCGGCGGAGTCCAGGGGGAGAGAGTCCTGGTATTCCTGCGCGAGTTCTCGCGGGGCGTGGTGAGGAAGCACGGGGAGTTCACCCGCAAGGGCGGAATGAAGATAAGCGGCCAATGCATCGACGACTTTGTGGCCATTGCGCCGGAATAACTCGGGGTCGTAAGGATCGGTAAGCATAAGATGCAATGGTAGCTCAATCGTAGCGCGGGCGTCTCGCTCGCTGTGGCGCGGGCATCCTGACCGCGCCACCTTGCGGGAGCGGGACGCTCCCGCGACAGCGGGCGAGACGCCCGCGCTACATGCCTGCATTCCTGATACAATTTCCGACTATGAAATCCCTCAACCTGGATTGGCGGTTCGTGCTGGTGAGGCCGCGGAACCCGCTGAACATCGGAGCAGCCGCGCGGGCTATGGCCAATTTCGGCTTTCACGAGATGGTGGCCGTTTCACCCTACAGCCCGGTGTGGCAGGAAACGCGCTCGGCAGTGGGAGCTGAGGAGATTGTCATTTCAGCGCGTGCCGTGCCGAGTCTGGTGGAAGCTATAGGGGATGCGTCCACGGTTGTGGGCACCACGGCTGGCTCTCGACGGAACCTGGACCGAGATCTTATCCCACTTCCTGATTTCGCTGCATGGCTCCATCAACGCCAAGCAACGGGTCGCGTGGCACTGCTGTTCGGTTCCGAGAAGACCGGCCTTTCAAACGAACACATGAGTTATTGCCACGCCCTGGTTCGGATCCCTACTGTGGCTGATTGCTCCTCCATGAATCTGGGGCAGGCAGTGGCGGTTTGCGCTTACGAGTTGTCACGCTTCGATCTTGGACCAACCCGTCCGCCGCGGCTGACCGTCCACCACTCGGAGCCGGCCAGCGCCCAGTCTCTCGACCACTTGTTCGACCGCGCCGCGCGAGTTTTGGACCAAGTGGGGTACTTGAAGCCCAAGAGCCGTCGCGCCATGCTCATCAAGCTGCGCCGGCTGATGCTCGACATGGAACTCACCAACCACGACGCCAAAATCCTGGGCGGAATCCTGGCGCAGATCGAGTGGAAGATCGGTCAAGGGTGAAGAAAAGGAGTCAGGAGTCAGAAGTCAGAATCGGGCCACGCCAATTCTGAATTCGTAATTCAGAATTACCCCAGTTCCCGGCCCCCGTTCTTCTGACTCCTGACTTCTTGTTCTTGCTAGCCTTCGCTGAGCGACGAGGGTAGTTGCACGAGCGCGTCCGCAGGCCGGAAGGCGGGGCGGGTTTGAGGGTGGCGCCAGTTGTCGAGCATTGCGACCTGCTGCACACAGGAAATAGTGCAGCGCGGTGCGCACGACTTCTGAGTGTGATACTCGTGTTCAAGGTGTGCCCGGGTGTATTTCTCGAGTGGGATGGCGGGATACCCGCGCTGCTGCGAGCAATAGTGAACCAGCCCATCCTCGCAGATATAGAGGTAGCGGCTGCCAGCGCGGCAGCGCCACTCGTTCCCCAGCCCGCGTGAGACGTTCTTCTGGAACTGGTTGAAGCGCGAATAGGAACGCTTGCCCATGTCCATAATCTGGGCAAAGAGCTGTTGCTGGGGCTCGCTAAGCGGTTTAAGCTGCCCTCCGTGATCGTGGAGGATGCCCACGGTGCTTGTGAACCCGAGCTCGAGTGCCCGGCGCGCCACCTCCCGAGCGTCGTCGGGGTTGCGAACCGGACTTCCCAGGACGGAGTTGATATTCACCTGGAAGATAGCGTAACGGGCAAGCAGCCGGAGCTTGCGGTCCAAAACCCGCAGGCTCTTCTTTGAAACTTCGTCGGGCACTACGTTGTCAATGCTGATTTGCAGATGGTCAAGTCCGACTCGATTCAGGTGCTCTATGCGTTGGGGAGTCAGCAGGTAACCGTTGGTGATCATACCGGCCAGAATCCCGCGCTTGCGGATGCGATGCACGATTTCTTCCAGCTCGGGGTGCAGCAGCGGCTCGCCGCCACTGATCGTGACGATGGTCGTCCCCAACGCTGCCAGCCGGTCGACGCGACGAAACATCACCTCGAGAGGAATGGGTTTCGAGAGGTTGTCGTATTCGTTGCAATAAGCGCAGGAAAGATTGCAGCGCCGAGTCGCAATGAGGTGGGCGAGAACAGGGTGCTTGGTGGAGAGCAAGCCCCTGGCAATCATCCGCCATTCCCGCAGACGGGTGTTCCAGAATCGCAGTTTCCGACGAAGGGTGAGTTGGTCCATTGGCGTCAAACCAGTTTTCATCGCGCCGCTTGGCGGCGCAGTGGGGTGTATGATCCACACGGCTTACTCTGCCAAGCGCTAATTTCCCAAAAAAAGTGTCCTGTAAAGCCCCTAAGCAACAAAGTAACCGTCGAGCATAGTTCACCGTTTACCCGGTGACAACAAGCAAAACTTGAATGGTAGAGAATCAAGACTGAACTGCGGGTTTGGGCGGCTAATCGTTGGGTAATGCACGTGGAAGATACGCAGAGCATTGGAGTTGTCAGCAATTGTGGGCTTGCTCCTGGAGGCTTGCAGGGGTATGCTAACGCTTGCTGGAAACCTCGCGGGTGGGCGGGGTGCCGAAAGGTGGCCATTGAAAGCGATACCTGTGGTACGAGCAGCTCGAATGATTGCCCGAGGTACGTGGAGCTTCTGCATTGATCGGCCCTTAGTGGTTTCTTTTGAGCTAACGCATTCCTGCACGGCCGATTGCAAGCATTGCGACAAGGGCGGGATAAAACCCGACCTGGCGGGGCTGCTGCGGGCGGAGGATTACGCGCAACTGCGCGGCGCTCTGAAGCCCATGGTGGTGCAGCTCTCGGGCGGCGAACCCCTGCTGCGGAAGGATCTCGAGGAGATCATCCGAGCCGTGAAGGAGCCAAGCGGCCTGCCTTACACCATTCTGGTGACGAATGGACGACTCTTAACGGAAGAGAAGTACCTGGCTTTGCGGGACCTGGGCATTAACCAGGTTTCAATCTCGCTGGACTTTCCCGATTCCAGGCACGACGACTTCCGGCGCTCACCCGGGCTTTATGCTCACCTTGAAAAGCTGGTTCCCGCGCTTGCCCGTTACGGCCACGACGACGTGGCGCTCAATACCGCCATCACGCGCGAGAACCTTCCGGCGTTGGTTGCAACTTACGAAAAAGCCAAGGAGTGGGGAGTTGCTCTCTCTTATAGCGCCTACACGCCTCTGCGCACCGGCAGTATGGAACATTACGTGCAATCCGAGGACGACCTGGCGCTGCTCCGCAAGACTCTCGACCAATTACTCGAGCTGAAAGCAAAGAATGGCCGCATCGCCAATTCCCCCTGGACGCTTTCAGGTATCCATGATTTCTTCCGCGATGGGACCGTGCAGGGATGCAGCGCGGGACGAAGGTTTATGGTGGTGACGCCTCAGGGCGGCTTGCGTCCGTGCTCGATGTTTGAGAACGAATATGCCTCACAGAAGGAGATCCTGAAAGAATTTGTCCCCAATAACCAGTGCGGGGGTTGTTACGTTTCCATTCGCTCCTACCTAGACGCCTCGTTTTGGACCCTCCTCAAAGACAACGTCGGCAGCCGTGTTTTTTCGCGGAACGGGAACACCCCGCAGTGCCATCATTGAAGGCATCCGTATTTGACTTGAGATCAGATGAACAAGCTCGTCCGCGACTTCAGCGATTCAGCGAAAAAGGTCGCGACGCCGCCACACTCGAGGCCTCCCACCAACTCGGACTCGCTGATGCCCATTACGTCCCGGGACATTTCGCAGGCGATCATCCGCACGCCTAAGTCGCGCGCCAGGGAGATCATATTCTCCAATGAGCTGACGTTTTTCTCCTTCATCATGGAGCGGAGCATCTTCGCGCCCACGCCGAAGTAATTCATCTTCGAGACAGGAAGCATTTGGCTGGAGCGCGGAGACATAAGCGCCATCATCTTTTGGAAGAGGGTCTTCCCCGAAAGCTGCCGGCCCTTCCTCAGGACGCTGAGGCCCCAGAAGGTGAAGAACATGCTCACCTGCTGGCCCATCGCTGCGGCGCCTGTGGCGATAACGAAGGCCGCCAGAACGCGGTCTAAGTCGCCCGAGAAAACGATGAGGGAGACCCGGTCTTCCGGCGCGCGTTCCTCGACATCCCGGAGCCGCTTCTCGAGGTCCCGAACCTTCTCTTCGAGCGCCTGCACCTGGGTGGGGTCGACGCCGGCTTTCGTCTGGATGTTGCTCTCCATACGCCTGCCTCCTTAAGTCGTCCGCTTCACGTAATGGACGTACAGACTCGCGTCCTCAACGGATTCCGTCTCCTGTGTGATGATCTCGACGCTTTTCGCGATCTTCGCCCAGCTCTGGAAGTCTGCGACTGAGCCCCGGTCGGTGGACATCACCTTGAGCACTTGGCCGGGTTCGAGTCTTCCGATTTCTTTACGCGCGTTCACCAGGGGCATGGGGCAGTTGAGGCCGCGCGCATCCAACAGCTTGTCAAAGGACTGACTCATGGTGTTTCTCCACTGGAATCTTTGCACGCCTGTGAGAGGGCACACACGTTCTTGCCCAGCTCGAGGGTGGATGCATCATTTTCGCCGGCCGCCAGCAGGCCGGCGTTTATCCGCTTTATGTCTACATACTCGGGAATGAATCTGGGAAGGCTCTCGATGAGGTAGCGAACGAACCCGTCCTCGCTCTCGCGCTGGAGGACGAGGAGGCCATCGTTGCGCTGCTTGAGGTCATCGAGGGAGGCGGCGAAAATCCCCTTATCGTCCGCCTCATCGAGTCTGCTGAAGTGCCCGGGCAACACGGTCATCCGTCCGGGGAGTCCCAGGAGTTTTCGGAGCGACCGACCGTGCAGGGGCGCCCAGCTCTCGGCCTTCCCGCCCAGGTCCGGGCGCGAAGAGGATGTTGATGAAACGAACCACTTTCGTGATCGTAACCATGCTTGTTGTTTTCGTGGCCGTCTTCTCCGTGCTCGTACTGCGGCCAGTAACGAAGGTCAAGGCGTCCGTCGGCTGCTCGAACGCCACGCTGATCGGCAACTACGGGTTAGTGGCACAAGGATTCTACAATGCACCCGACCCTGAATTTGTGCCCGCGGACTTCTCCATGTTGGCCACATTTAACGGAAAGGGAGCCTTTACCGCCAGCAATTTGAACATCGTCCTGAGCGGGGTTCTGGAGACCGGGAGCCCCTTCAGCGTCACGGGTACGTACGCCTGCTTATCGAATTGCACCTGCACTTGGACCATCCCCAACACCGGACCGAATCCTTGGGATGCCATAATTACTGGTATGGGTATCGCTCTCGATACAGGCGGCGACGAAATCTCAGGGAACCTCCTTAGCGCTAACCCCAATATAACAGGAACCTTCGACGCCAAGAGGGTAGCTACAGGGCTGTGGTATTTCTTGCCGTAACCGGAACCGATCTCATCGGAACGTGTGATGCATTGCCGAGAGGAAGTAGCGCAGGGAGGGAGAACGAATTGGCAGCCAGACGGTCGAGCAGCATGCAGTGGGTGGTTCACGCCGTTCTGGTTTCTGTCGCCCTCCTTGCCCGCCCTCGTTCTCGTCTTCTAAACCAGTGCCCCGGCTGGAGTCACGACTCCCGGGCAGCGGGCGCCGCATTGTTGGCAACTGGTGTTCTCCTTGCTGTTCCCCGCTCTTGCAGTCCGTTTCCGATGTCGTCTCTGGCTTTCTAGTGCGTCGTTGGAGGTATGAGCGCCTGCGTTTCTGACCCCCACATGACGTGACATTACTCCCGCCTTCTATACAGGGCCACGTAGGTTGTTGCGGATTGCCCTGTAGCGGCTGTCTATGAGCCCCGGTCGGCGCTCTTAGAGCGCCGCTACAAGTTATATCGCTCTGTTTCGAAAACCATCCAGCCCCGCCTTTTTCTATATGGGGATGTTCGCTTGGCGCAATTTCCTGGTGGTGTGGCCGCCTGAGCAACTACGCCCAAACCAGCCGACCCAACTGAAGTACCTGTTCCAGAGGGTCAAAACGACAGCGGACAGGCGACTCCCTCTAAGGTAGCCCACTGCCTTTCTCTGTTGCGGTGTTTACGCCACCCGCGGATGAGGTACAATCACACTATGAAAACTTGGTTTGCTTTTGGGAAAACGGGGTTAGCCTTGGAATTGCCCGAGGGGTTTTGCTATCAGGTGTTGGAGGCGCGCTCGGCGGTTCCGCTGGCTGATCCGGCGGCGGCAATCGAGTGGGCGCTCGAAAACCCTGTCGCAGGCCCGTCGCTCGAGCAACTTGCAACCGGGAAGAGATCGGCGGCGATTTCGGTGTGCGACATCACACGTCCCGCACCGAACCGGGAGGTCCTTCCACCCCTGCTCGCCAGGCTGGAGGCGGCGGGGATTGCGCGCGAGCACATCACCATCCTGATTGCCACCGGCCTGCACCGTCCCGCGACGGAGGCGGAAATCCGGGAGATTTGTGGGGAGTGGGTGGCAGAGAAGTACCGCGTCGTAAACCACCACGCGCGCCAGCTCACGGAGCACCGCTACTTGGGTGATACGGCATCGGGAACACCCGTCTTCATTGATGAGCGGTTCGTTTCCGCCGGCCTTCACATCACGCTGGGATTCATCGAGCCCCACCTTATGCTTGGCTTTTCAGGGGGACGGAAGCTGATTGCGCCGGGCCTCGCGGCGGAGGAGACCATCAAGGTTTTGCACAGCTCGAAGTTCATGCGAGATCCTCGCGCCAAGGAAGGGTCGATCGAGGAAAACCCCTTGCACCGCGAGCTTCTGGAAATTGCGCGCATGGCACGGCACGACTTCCTGGTGGACGCGGCGTTAGCCCGAGGGACGGGGCAGCGTCCGATTGCCGCAGTCTTTGCGGGAGAGCCCGTGGCCGCCCATCGCCAGGGTAAGGAGTTCGTCTCGCAGGTGATGCTCGAAACCCTGGATCAACCCGTCGACGCGGTGATCACCACCTCTGCGGGCTACCCCCTGGACCTCACGTTTTACCAAGCCATCAAGGGAATCACCGCTGCCTCACAAATTGTGAAGCCTGGCGGCAAGATTCTGCTGCTGGCCGAATGTACCGAAGGGCCTGGCGGAGCCGAATTCAGTCAGATGTTGGCGAAGCACCCTTCAGACCGCAGCTTCATGGATAAGATCGCCGGGGCGCCCGTGGTGGTGGACCAGTGGCAGCTTGAAAAACTCGCGCTCGTGACCGCCAAGGCAGAAGTGCTCTACTACGTTCCCGGCCTGCCGCGCCAGTACCATGCATCGCTTTGGGGAAAGGCACACGCCACGCCAGAGGCTGCCATTGGGGAGCTCACTTCCTCGCTCCCTCCCAAGGCCCACATCGCGCTGATTCCGGAAGGGCCATACGTTCTGGCTCAGGTCCGTCAGGCAATAGCCAGTAAGCAGTAGGCAGCATTAGTTGCGTTTTGGGTACTGGTACAGCGCGGCCCGGTAGCCGCAACCAAAAAGAAATCCTCCGTGTTCTCCGAGCCTCCAAAGCCTCAACACAGAGAGCACGGGGAGTCTCAGTGACCTCCGTGTTAGGCTTTTTCTGGGAACGGAGCACACGGAGGCAAAGTGCAGGTTGAAAATTTTCGGTGTTGCGGGTGGGATTCCCGGGCGGGTTGCCTACTGCTTACTGCCTACTGCTTACCGGCTCCGCCCTAGTTCATCTTGACGCGCTTGGCTCCCTCGGCAGGGTGGATCTCGAAGGTGGAAGAGGGTATTCTGAGGTTCACCTTTATAGCCTTGTAGCGGGCAATCAAATAATCGCCACCCGGCTCGAAGAGTTGCTGCTGGGTCGGCAGCCACGATTCCTCACTGACCCACATCTCGATTTTCGAGAGCTGGGAGGCCACGCTCTCCTTTCGTGGTGTCAACTCAAGCACCGCCGTCGTATCGCCGTCGAGATCTTCTTCCTTTATGTATTTCAGTTTGTAGGATTTCATCAACTCTCCTGTTTCCGCCCCGAACGTGAGAAGCGAGAACTCTTCCACCAGTCCTGACTTTTGCTCGAGATTAAATTCCTGGAGCTGATTGATCTTCGGCAGGTAGATTTCCGCTTTGTTCTTCTTATACAGCATGATCTTGGATTCGGGTTGCTGCATTTCAATCCGGATCTCCGGACTCTTGCCCTTGCGGAAAAAGAGGCGGCCTTCCTGTGTAGACTTATCGTTTACAAGGACAGTGACCTTGGTGTACGTGAGGTTTGCAGAAAGGCTCTTCAAGCGCTTGGCGGCGTCGTTCATGCGCGAGAGGATTACGGTGAGATCGGGCGGGAGTTTTCCTTTACGGGGGGATGGAGGCGCCGCGTCGGTGCGCATCGGCGCGAGAAGCCCGGCGGCTAAAAGAAGCCAGGTTAAAGCGGGTGTAAAACGCAAGATCACTCTCCCTATAAGAGCAGTGACGAGTGACAAGTCCAGGCAACGGACTTTGGCCTTCTCTGTTCACTTTTCACTGCACTTCTTCCTTGCTCGTCACTTGTCACTCGTCACTCGTCACTGCCTTAGCGGCTTACCAGCACCGTGTAGCCGAGGACCACCTTGTTCTTATCGGTGATGGGCACGATCGAAACCACGGTGAAAGGCTGGTGCAATTGGCGGCTCAAAATAAGCTGGATGGCATCCTCCGGCTTTGTCGCCGCGAACGATTCCACCAGCCTGGCGTCCACGAGGTAGCGCCATCCTTGCTTCCCGGATCCCATTTCGACGAAGCCTTGCTGGTGCCGAAGGTCGGTTAATTCCAGAGTGGGGCGGTCGTTGAACCAGCCGCGAGGAGACAGGAAAATGAAAGCCAGGATGGCTACGACGAGTATATCGTACTGCCAGGTCCCGCGCTCATACGCCCAGAAGACGGTGCCCAGGATGCCAAGTTTGATCTTCTCCCAGACCCTCTCGATCCCACCCTCCAGCCCGCCGGTCCGGGCTTGCGGCAAGCTGGGATTGCGGAGTTCCGTACTCGGAGCCATAAACAAACACCGGCCAAAAAATTAACGGGAAACGCGGCAAGAATCAATCAGAAATAATGTGCCCATCCCGCATGTGGATAATCCGGTCCGCCACCGCGGCAGCCTCGGGGTTATGGGTAATCATCAGGATCGTTTGTCCAAAGCCTCTGTTCAAGTCTCTAAGCATACTTAGAACGGCCTGCGAATTCTCGGTATCCAGATTACCCGTCGGCTCATCCGCCAGGAGTATTTTGGGTTCACAAACGACCGCGCGGGCGATGGCCACACGCTGTTGTTCGCCGCCGGAAAGCGCATAGGGTCGATGATCGAGTTTATCCTGGATACCGAGCATCTCGACCACCGCCTGGAAGCGGTGCGGATTAAACCCGTTACCCTGGATGTGCTGGGCGATGGCGACGTTGTTTCGCGCCGTTAGGGTGGGCAGCAGATTGAAGCGCTGGAAGACGAATCCGATCGTGTGCCGCCTAAAGCGCGTACGGTCAGCGTCCGTCATCTTGCTGAAATCGTTGCCATCCACTAACACGTGGCCGCTAGTGGGACCGGTCAGGCCGCCCAGAATGTGGAGCAGGGTAGACTTCCCGCAGCCGGACGGCCCAACTACCGCCACGAGTTCACCCTCTTGGACAATGCAATCCACACCTCGCAATGCTTGCACATCGACTTTGCCGAGGCGGTAGACTTTCTTCAGGTCGCGAGTGACGATTATGGGTTCCATTTACTCATACGCCAGCGCGTCCACGGGATCAAGTTGGGCTGCACGCAACGCGGGATAGGACGCCCCCAGCGTGCTTCCGGCCAGCGCGAGAAGGGCGGCGTAAAAGGCCCATTCCACTGTCAGTTCAATGGAAAGGGTCGGGTACGCTCCCAGAATGGCCTTGCGGGCTACCGCTGCCAATCCGTACCCAACGAGAATTCCGACCACGCTGAGAAGACCTGCTTCTCGCAGAATCACTGCAATGATATACCCTTTTGAAGCTCCAAGCGACTTCAAAATCCCTATCTCCCTGGTGCGCTCAGTAATGGTTGTGTACATCGACAGAAAGATGACCATGAACCCGATCCCTACCGCGATGGCGATTATGACAGTAAAAAAGGCGTTGAAGCCCGGCAAATTGTTGGAGGTCATCAACGACATATATTCCTTCAAGGGAAGGACCTGGTACTTGGGAAGCAACTGGCGGATGGCATCGGAAACGTCATCAGTGTAGCCAGGATCGGTACACTTGACAAAGAAGATGGAGGCCTTTTCCTGGACCTGCAAAAGGTCCTCTGCCGTGTTCAGGGAAATAAAGAGCCGCGCCCCTTTGCCATGTTCGACAATGCCACTCACACGAAAATCGTGATTCAGCAGGGAAATCGTCTGCCCAATCCGGATGTTGCGCGCCTTCGCATACCAGTCGTCCACCAGGATGTCGTACGGGCTTAGGAAGGGTCCCCCATCGTGGTAGACGAAGCCCCTGGAAACGCGGTTGAAAGTGGGCATATCAATGCCGAAGATCATGTCCAAGCCTTTGACAGAATTGAAGAGGACGAGCGTCGGAGCCACGGCCAGCACATGGGGGATCTCTTTGAGCCGGTCTCCTATCTTGATGGGCATGGGGGCTTGAGAAAAAGCAAGAAAGAACGATGCCCCGGGCGGTTGCACCATGATATCCGCGCCTACACCTTCCACGCGCCGGGCTGAATCGTGTAGCATCCCGTTGGCGAGCCCCACGAACAGCATCACCATGGCGACTTCAATCGCCACCGCCAGGGCGCTTACCGCGGTGCGGATAGGCCGGTGCAGGATGTTCGAGACGATCAGCTTATTGACCACGCGGTTTCTCCTGCTCGGTCTTCGCGGCCAGGTCAACCAGTTGCGCGCCCTCGGGTTTGTTGAGGATGAACTTCTCAGGTTCTATGGGCTGGTTGAAAGTCGCTTTCAGGATGGTGATCGCCAGGCGGTAGTCTTCAACCGGTCTCGTCACTTCGATGTGAGATGGGTAGCTAATCCCTTGAAAATCCTGATAGACGGAGTAGTGGACGTCCTCGACATAAACCCCATCTGACTCGTAGAACTGCACTCGTGCCAGCTCGAGATTGGTTCGATCAAACCAAGCCTTGCGCTTCAGGCGCATTTCTTCGCCGGCGGGCTCCACGACGGTAATTACGTAGAATCGGTGTCCGCCCTCCTCGGCTTCCTCCAAGAACCACTTTTCATGGGAGGCATCGAGTGGCGGAACCAGCAAGGCCTCCAGAATGTGTTGAGGCCGCAGGTTCTCCAGGGAGTTCTTGGCCGGGCGGCGGAAATTCGTCTTGCCCACGATGAACTTCTGCATGGGAGGAATATACAGGCGGAAGTCCTCGCCGTTGGAAACCATGTCGAAGATATCTGTCCTCACCAAGGGGGCTTGCCCCACCATTCGGATCATGGCGGGCCTTTCGGTCAGTATAAAACCCCTGACGTCTTCATACTCCCTGATAACGCCAGAGTAAATGGACCCAGCCGTGGGCTCAAGATCTACCGTTGCTGTCAACGTGTGAACGTTTTCGCTTGTGGAATTGAGCCGGGCGACCAGGTCCGCAAGCGATGCTTCGAGTGTCGGTGGGGGCAACTGCGATGGTTGGACCCGTGTCTCTCGCCGCACCAGGCACCCAGAGGTTATCAAGAGTGTGGCGGCAAGCACCGGGCCAGCCAAAAACTTTCCGGATTTAATCAGAGTCCTCTCCGCAAAACTGTGTCACGCCAATCTAACAAACGGTTTGATTACTGTCAATCGACGCGCGCGGGGCATGTCCGAACCTGTTCCGTATCTATGAGATGGCCGTTGCGTGTCCCCCCCCCTCGATCGAGCCAGCAAATTGCCAAACTGGATTGACCACGGAGGGGTCAGCTTTCGGGGCCCACTGGGGAAGCGCGCTCGGGAATCTTCAGCGAGCCGATAATCTCAGAAAGGTGAAGCCGTTTCTTCTGGCAGTAGTCGCGCAATCCTTGCACTATACGAACCGAAGTTCCCGGATCATAGAAATTTGCTGTACCCACCTGCACGGCCCTGGCTCCGGCGATGAAGAACTCCAGAGCGTCCTCCGTAGTGGATATACCTCCCAGTCCAACTATCGGGATTTTCACCGCCCGCGCGGCCTGGTACACCATGCGCAAGGCCACTGGTTTAATAGACGGGCCCGAGATCCCCCCGGTTACATTCCAGAGGCGAGGCATACGCGTTTCGATATCAATGGCCATGCCCACGAGGGTGTTCACGAGGGAGAGGGCGTCGGCCCCGGCCGATTCGGCAGCCCGCGCAAAAACCGTAATGTCGGTGACGTTTGGCGAGAGTTTCACCAAGAGTGGATAGCGTGCCGCTTTCTTGGACGCTGCCACCACCTCTTCGGTCAGCTTCGGGTCGCTGCCATAGACCATGCCACCACAACGCGTATTGGGGCAGGAGATGTTGAGTTCGTAAGCAGTAATGCCTTCGCCTTGGTTCAGGATCTCGATACACCGAACATAATCCTCAGTGGAATAGGCAAAGACGTTTACGATGCAGCGTGCCTTCAGGGTACGCAGAAACGGCAGTTTTTCAGCAAGGAAGCGCTTGGCGCCGACGTTTTGAAGGCCGATCGCATTGAGCATCCCAGACTCGGTTTCGTAGATACGGGGCGGCGGATTTCCCTCCATCGGCTCGCAGGAGATGCCCTTTACCACGATGGCTCCCAGTTCGTTCAAGTCGATGAGAGAGGAGAATTCCTTGCCGTAACCAAAAGTGCCACTCGCCGTCCAGACCGGATTCTGGAAACGCATTCCGGCTATTTCCGTTTCGATCTGCGGGACGAATGGCTCGCCCGTGGACGCCTGGCCGTTGCCGGGAGAGATTGGGAGGCTTGCCGGCGGTCCCTGGCTGGAGCGGAGTTCGCGTTTCCGAGTTTTGCCTTTCGTGGACATCTTAAGAGCAGTGACGAGTGACAAGTGACTAGTGACAAGCAGAAGTCAGAAGTCAGGAATTAACTGACGACTGACAACTGACGGCTTTTCTTACGTCTTGGCGATTCCCGCATCTTCCCAGATTACCTTGTCCGACCAGAACACCGGTCCCTCGGTGCAGACTCTCCGATAAGCCTCGTGACCGGATCCCTGGACGCGGATGCAGCAGCCCAGGCAAACGCCGAGGCCACATCCCATGCGGTTTTCCATCGAAACCAGGCACGGGTGGCCGTACTTTCTTGCCAACTCCACAGAGGCGCGCAGCATGGCCCAGGGGCCGCAGACCATCAGCAGGCATTTCTTATTGGTGTGATGCGCCAGGTAATCTTCCAGCGGCCTTGTGACGAAGCCGCGATAACCCGCTGACCCATCCTCCGTGGCTAACAGCATCCCGCGCACCAGAGGCCTGAAATCTTCGACGCCGACGAGGTCCGCCTTGCTTCGCCCACCCATAAAGAGGCGTTGATGAAACCCCGCCTCCGCCAGGCGCTTCGCCGGCAGAAGCAGGGCCGCTATTCCGATACCTCCCGCCACGTGGAGAATCTCATTGGCCTCGTGCGCTCGGGGCAGATAATCCTCCTCGAAGAAGCCGTGCCCCAGGGGCGCTAACAATCCCACTTGGTCACCCGGCTTGAGCTCGGACATTAGCCGGGTCCCGTGCCCCACGACCTTGTAGAGGAACTGAAGAATCCTCAGAGAACCCGGTTTGCGGTCGTCCTTTCCAGCGGAATTCCCAGCCTTGAGGTCATAGATGCTCATCGGGCGGCGCAACAACACATCCGACCGGCCGAGAATCCGTAGCATAGCAAACTGGCCCGGACGCGTGGCCTGTGCCTGGCGGGGAGACTCAACGCTCAACAGAAAATGGCTGCCGCTGAGGGGATGGTTTCCGGTGACGGTCACAATTTCATCTTGCATCGTGCTTATGTTAGCAAAACTCCACTGGCTTGCGGGATAGATTCCTCCCCCAGAGAGGGACGGAAATGGCTGCGCACCAAATAATACCACTCCCCGCGTTTTGCGAAACGGGAAGGTTTTACCCTACAATGTTACAATCGTTGGTATCCTGGACATGGCTTTGCTGCGTGGTCTACTCATCCTCGGCCTTATCGGGCTCAATGCGTTCTTCGCCGCCACCGAGTACGCGCTCCTGAGCGTAAGACGGACACGCATCGAGCAACTGGCGCGGGGAGGTGAGCCTCGCGCGCGCCTTGTCCAGGCCCTGCTGGCGGATATTGGCTCTCTTATTTCAGGTACGCAACTTGGCGTGACAGTCGTCAGCCTGCTGATGGGTTGGCTTGGGGAGGGATTCATCGCTGCGGGCGTCCAGCATCTGGTGGGTACCGGACTCCAGGGGTATGCCTCCATTGTTATGGTGCACTCGATTGCTTCGGCCTGTGCCTTTGTACTCATCACGGGTTTGCTGATGGTGCTTGGCGAGTTGGTTCCGAAAGCGGTTGCGTACGACCATGCAGAGACGGTCTCCTTGGTTGTCGCCCGGCCTATGCTTGTTTTTCTAAAGCTAAGCCGTTACGCCGTGGGTCCTCTGGTGGGAATGGCGAACGGCGTTTTGGGTGCACTTGGCCGATCTCCCTTGCGAGGTTATAGGCCGCTGCACACGCCGGAAGAAGTGAAACTCATCGTGTCGTCGATCCGCAAGCACGGGCTGCTGCGGGAGGAACAGGAGGATATCATCAATACGGTCTTTGACCTGGACCGTATTCTGGTTCGGGAGATCATGCTGCCCTGGACCAGGATCACTTGCCTGCCGCTTACCCAGGACCTCAGGCTCCTGCTCGACCGAATTGTGAAAGACCAACACTCTCGCCTGCCGATTTATGAAGGATCGCCAGACCACGTGGTGGGCATTCTCTACACCAAGGACCTGCTGCGTGTTGTTTCCGAGCGGCTGAAGAGCGGCGTGCCGCTACAGGTGCCCATGGATTTGCGCCCCATACTCCGCCAACCCATGATCGTCCCCGATGCCAAGCCTCTCAGCCAGGTACTCGAGGAGGCGCGGAAACATCATTCTCACTTGGCCTTGGTGGTCGACGAATTCGGCACCTACGTCGGCCTGGTGACCGTCGAGGACGTGTTGGAACAACTCGTGGGCGAAATCCGTGACGAGTACGATCAGGACGAGCAAGCCATCCACCAGGTCAGCGGCAACGTACTCCTGATGGACGCGTCGATCAGCCTTAGGGAACTGGCGAATGACTACGAGATTGTCCTGCCCCGTGGACTTGGATATGAAACGCTGGCCGGGTTCGTCCTTTCACTTTTGGGGGCAATCCCCAAAGGCAGCGAGAGCGTCGCTTATGAAGGCCGCCGATTCACAGTGGCTGAGATGGACGGCCGGCGTGTGGCGAAAGTCACAATTGAGAAACTCCCCCTTGCCCTTCCTCAAGCCAGGCCAGCCTCCGGACCACCGCCTGTTCAGGTTTCCTGAAATGGCCCAGGAAACAATCGCCTTGTTTTTCTCAAGCCCGGCGCGAGTTCCGGATGCAGGGCGAGTGAGGAGGTAATTTGAATCTACTCCCCTCTCCTCCCGGGCCCCATAGGCGCTAAAATAAGGCTGCTTGGCCCGATTCGGCCAAAAACAAGGGCAAGCAAATATGAGGGGAGGCGTGTCAGCATGTTTTTTTCGCCCTCCCCGAAGGGGACGCATAAAGTAGCCGGGGGCAACGCCCCCGGAAATCGGTCCCCACCTGGGCCGACCCTGTAAGGGTCGCAGAGGGGCGGCGTCGGAGTCAAACCAGCTCCGTCCTCGCGGTTCGTGCGACCCCTTCAGGGTCGGTAGGCTAAGCTTATATTTTTCCGGGGGCGTTGCCCCCGGCTACTATACCGTGCCCTTACAGGGCATAGGACTTCTTGGGGGCTATGCCGGGAGTCCGCCATCGATGACCACGCCCACGTCCTCGCCTCGGTTTGCATTCAGTATTTTGGCGGCGGAGCCGCGGTTGGTGCAGATTTCAATGAATCCGGAACTCCCTACGATGGCAAAAAGCTCCGAGGGCCGGCCCATCGAGTAGGCCAAATTGAGGCGGGTAATCTCCTGTCGGTTGACGATTATTTTGAAGGGCGGAGGGTTCTCCGAAAACAGTTCCGGGACGTCTTCCGGACTGATGTTGGTGATGAGGTTCCCAAACGAGTCCACTTTTAAGGTCGTGCCTTTAACCAGATTCTCGCTCACCCGTTTGGGTTTCGGGGAACTAAACTGGGCGTAGTCAATGATCGTGTCGCCGAAGTTTTCCACTTCCACCCCTTTGCTTAACCAGCCGGCGACAGGAGCGAAGATATCGCGGCCGTGGAAAGTGTTACTGACGGGATTCAGGAAATAGTGATCAGCGGTGAGGTGCCTGACCTCCACGCTCTCCTCGCGCTTGAATAGCAGTGAGAGGACCCCGTTGTCAGGCGCCACGAATTTGTATTGCCCGGCACGGGCCAGGATTGGCCGCCGTGCGGTTCCCACTCCAGGGTCCACAACAACCAGATGGATAGTACCGCTGGGGAAGTACCTGTAGCTTTGGACCAACGCGTAGGCGGCCTCAAAAATTTCGTAGGGAGAGATTCGGTGGCAGATGTCCACAATCTGAACCTCGGGATTGATGTTGAGGATAACACCCTTCATCGTCCCCACATAGTGGTCCGCCGTTCCGAAGTCTGTTGTTAGAGTGATGATAGGTCTGCGAGGCAAGACTCCTCCTGCTTTAGAACGGTGCAACTGTGAACTAAGGCGAAACTTATGTTTGGTTAGGTCCTCCACACACGCCCGAAGCGCGTGAAATCATAATTGGGATCGAGCTCGATGGTTCGCAGCCATGCTCGCAGCGCATCATCCAACTCACCCAGTTGCGCAAAACTGAATCCCAGCGCGTGGTGCACGAAGGCATCGCAGGTGCGGTAATGAAGGGCCTCATCGTAGGCCGCTCGCGCTCCCACCCAGTTTTGAAAGGTCACGCACTGGTATCCGCGTTGGCAGGCTGCCACCCAGGGTTCGATTTGCGCCGCTGACTGGACGGTGATAATCCACTCCTGTTTCAGGGCCAGCAATTGGCGTGCGCATTCCAGCAGGTTGTCGCGCGCGGGCGAGTTTTCAAAAATTGCCACCGATTGAGCCAGTTCGCGAAAAGCTTGGTTCAAATCCTGGACAGTCGGCTGGGACGAATAGAGCAGCTTAAGGCCACGGCGGTAGTGCTCGCGGCTTTCCAGCAGTGATTCCGCCTTCACCAGGAACTCCTCTGCCTTGGCGTGCTGAGGATCGATTTCGAGTGCCAGCCGATAACAAGCTGCTGCGCGTTCCAATTGGCCCACGCTCCCGCAGGCATTCCCTAGAAGGTAATGCGCGGTCGCGTCCTCCGGGACGGCGTCGATGGCGCGAGTCAGGGCGGCAAGCGCCCGGTCCGGCTGGTGCGTCTCCAAGTAGCAGACTCCCAGTTCGCGCCACGCCTCGCCGTGGGCGGAATCCTCCCCCACCAGTGTTTCCAGCAGGGCGATGGCAGAAGGGAAGTCCGCCTGGCTCAGCGCTTCTCTAGCCTTTGCAAGTCTCTCGTCCAGTTCAAATCGGCTCACGGCAATTCCATCTTTCTATTCCCGAGCTGTTGGATGGCGCTTGCCTGATCCCCGCAGAGGGTCATGCTCCGTGTAAAACGGCGCGGAATTGTTCGAGCGTCATGGGCGCGGTGGAGGCAGTGCCAAGATTCTCCTGTAGGTGTTCGAGATTGCTCATGCCCACCAGAGCGCAAGTGATGCCAGGCGTGGATCGAACAAACTGGATGGCCCGCTGCGCATCCGTTCGCATCCCCGGAAACCAGCTTCGAGACTCGGCCGGCAATCCTTGGGTGAGTTGGCCTTGCAGGAGGCTGGCGCTCGCGAACACCATTAATCCGTGTGCCCTTGCCACTTGCAAGAGGGGGGCCGGATTCCGGCCCGCCGGCTGGGTGCTGGCCATGCGCGCCTCGGGCATGGCCAGGTTGAAAGGTAACTGGATGGCGCGAAGATGATGGTCTTTACCTCCCACTTCCTCCGCCAAACGCAGCACGTCGGTCAACGAAAGGGCTTCGGCCGATGGCGGACCTACTCGGTAGGCGTTCCAGGTAGCCGTCCCGTACCTTCGTATTTTGCCTTCCGTCACGGCCTTCTCAAGCGCCGCAAATGCCGCCTTTAACCGGCGGAAGAATTCCTCGCGGCCCACTCGGCTCAGTTGCGTCTCCGGGTTGTGAACGTAGTAGATGTCCAATGTCTCGACGCCGATGTTACGGCGGCTTGCGTCAATCTGGTTTTCCAGGAACTTGGGAGAGATGACATGGCAGCCGGCGACAACCTCTTCCATGCGGATGATGCCGGGGTCCAGCAGTTTCTCCTGGAAATAAGCTGAGGCGTCCGGGGGTTCTTCACCGTCGAAAGTCAGGAACCCGCCCTTGGTGGCCAGGACGACTTCGTCGCGCTGGACTTCGCCGGAGGCAATCAGTGCTGCCAGCGCCTGGCCGATGGCGCGTTCGCTCCGCTGATGCCGGTAGTTGATGGCTGAATCGATGACGTTGACGCCCATCGACACCGCTTGCGTGATGGCCTCTCTGTAACGTGCATCGTAAGCGGCGGTGGGCTCCCCGAGGTAGGTGCCGATGCCGATAGAGGACATCCAGAGACCATGCGTCTCGCGAATATGCCCCGGCATGCGCGCCGCAAATCGCTCGCGAAAGCGCGCCGTACCTTCCGCCGTGGCGAAACCTGGAATCAGCATGAAGTCAGAATCCGGTCCAAGAGCCTACCTCTTTTCTAACCTGGAACTCTTGAAAAAACAAGCACAAGAAAGCCCGGGTGTTGGTGTCATTTCGGATGAGATCCCTTTCGAAACGTCCGTCATTCCCGCGAAAGCGGGAATCCAGTCCGAGGACAGCGCATTTCCAAAGGTCTGCGGGGTGGATTCCCGCTTTCGCGGGAATGACTGCGCCGCAAATGATACCGCTGCCAAGCGCATACCTTCCTCGGGGTCCAAGGCTGGTTAATCCGGACTGGCCTTAACCAGGAAAATCGGAATCTCACTTTCGTGGCGGACCTTGGTGATGGTAGTGCCGTGGATCAGGTCGTCTATCCTCTTGTGTCCGTGGGCCGCCATGGCGATGAGATCGCAATTTTCTCCTCGGGCGGTCTTCAGAATCGCGCGCGCCGGCTCGCCTCGTTCGTGGCGCGCGGTCACCCGAAAACCTTCCCTCCGCAACCCCTCCGCCACGTGCTCCAAGAACTCTCGGTCCTCCTTGATCTCCTGTGAGTCCGAGAGATTCAGGTTATCCTGCCATTGCGCCGCCCAACCGGTCGATACGTGGAGCAGCAGAATCTCCGCCCGGGTGAGTTTCGCCAGTTCCTTCACCCGCGGCAGCAGCACGTTGTCGGCTTTGCTGTGATCCAGAGCTACGAGAATCTTCTTGAACATGATGACGCCTGCCTAGCTGACCCAGCCCTCAACTGTCAGGACCAGGAGGTAAGCATTCAAGGCGGCGATAATCCCCGCCACCATCCAGGAGAGGATCTTGAGCCAAACCGGGTTTACGAATTCGCCCATTCTTGCCCGGTTGCTTGTGAACTGAACCAAGGGGAAGACCGCAAAGGAGAGTTGCAGGCTCAAGATGACCTGGCTGAAGATTAGAAGCTTTGCAGTACCCCGTTGCCCGAAAAACGCCACGGCAATAATCGCCGGAATAATAGCCAGGAGCCGTGTAATCAGCCGCCGCAGCCAGGGCCTCAGACGGAGGTTTAGAAATCCCTCCATCACGATTTGCCCAGCCAGCGTTCCGGTCAGCGTGGAGTTTTGGCCGGAACAAAGCAGGGCTATGGCAAAGAGCACGCTGGCCATTTGCGTCCCGAGCAGCGGCGCCAAAGTGTGGTAAGCATCCTGGATTTCCGCCACTTGGTTCAACCCGTGGCGGTAGAACGTGCCGGCCGCCATGATGAGAATCGCCGCGTTAATGAAGAAAGCAAAATTGAGCGCCACGACGTAATCCAGCAGGTTAAAACGCAGCGCGGTTCGTATTCCCTCCCTGCTCCGCGCGATCGCCCGCGTCTGGACCAGCGAGGAATGGAGGTAAAGGTTGTGGGGCATCACCGTTGCGCCCAACATCCCGATAGAGATGTAAAGCATCTCCCGGTTGGTCAAAAGCTCCGGAGTTGGAATAAAACCTCTTCCGATTTCCACCAGATTTGGTTTTACCAGAAGTATCTCCACCAGATAGCAGACACCAATCGTCCCGATGAGGCCCACCACCAGGGCTTCGAGATAGCGGAACCCCTTGTGCTGAAGGTAGAGGATGGCCAGCACATCGAACGCCGTCAAGCAGACGCCGATCAAGAGCGGGATATGGAAAAGCAAGTTGAGCGCGATGGCCGACCCAATCACCTCCGCCAGATCGCAGGCGGCAATGGCGATTTCACACAGCACCCACAGGAACAGGCTGGTTCTCCGCGAATAATAGCTGCGGCAGGCCTGGGCGAGGTCGAGTTGCGTGACGATGCCCAGCCGCGCGGAAAGCGCCTGGACCAGGATCGCCATCAGGTTGGACATGAAGAGGACGAAGATGAGTTGGTAGGCAAACCGCGACCCCCCGGCTATGTCCGTGGCCCAGTTCCCGGGGTCCATGTACCCCACGGCTACCAGGAAGCCGGGCCCGGAAAAGGCCAGCACTTTCTTCCAGAAGGATGCTCCTGTGGGAATGCCCACTGTCCTGTGGACCTCAGGAAGAGAGGGCATAGGGGGTGAGCGGTGATATGAGGTGGGGTGCGGTTCGTCCATCGCTCGCTCAGTCTAGTGGAGTTATGCTGCGAATTCCTCGTTCGCTCTCTTCCGAAGCGCCTTCATGTAAGCAATGCTATAAGCGGTTCCGGCCCTGCCGCCGATCATTTCCGGGATGTGATCCGGAATCATTACCCCGCTGAAGTTCACCTCACGAAGCGCCCGCATCACCTTGTACATGTCCATGTAACCGTCATCCATAAAGGTCTCGACGAAATAGGGCAGAGGCGCGTTCACATTGCGAAAGTGGATTTTGAAGATTTTGCCGCGGCAGCCAAAGTAGTGAATGGTCTCCAGCACATCCTTCCCCATGAGTTTTCCACCCTCAAGCCAGGTGCCACAGCAAAGGCAGATTCCAATATTGGGACTGTCGGCGATCTCGAAGGCTCGCCTGTAACCCTCAAAGTTGCCGAATATACAGCGTGGAACCCCGCCCAGCACGGGCACCGGCGGGTCATCCGGATGAATCCCAATCCTTACCCCAGCCTCCTCTGCCACCGGGGCCACAGCCTTGATGAAATACGTGTAGTTATCCCAAATCTCCTTCTCCGAGTAAACGCGGCCATGGGTAAGCGGGCCCCTGAAAACCTTCTTATCCCAGTACCCGGCATCGGCCTTCGCCAGATTGAAACCACGTGCTGGCGCTCCGCCGCGGGTGCTTTCACGTGCTGTGCTCCAAATGCCGTTGCCCATGTGAGCGTAGGTCGTATAGTAGACCCCTGCTTTCCCTAAATTGCGCAGATAGGTCTTGTACTCCTCGACTTTCTGGTCACGTCCGGGAAGGTTCAGGGTGACCTCTTCCATATTATGCACGTTGAGGTTTCCGATATTCCAGACGTTCAGGCCAGCCGCTTCGACCTTTTCACGCAAGCGCACGAAATTCTCATAGGTCGACTCTTCCGCGTGCACCCAGATGGTGACGTATTCCGCCCCCAGTTGCTTTACAAACTGGAGATCCTCGTCACTGGGATTAGAGCTCAACTGCACTGCGATCTTTATGCCTGGGGAAAGGTCGTGGAGTTTCGCTGTGCTTCGCTGACCTTGTGACAACCAAGCGGTTCCTCCCAGGGCCCCCACCAAAGCTACTTTGGCGAAGTGCCTTCTTTCAGGGTTGAAGTTTACTTCCCTCACTTTCTCTAAAGGCTGGGTCAGTTTCTCAGGAATTGACATATGACGACTCCTTAAAGATATTACCTACTTCAGTACGGTCATTCCGAGCGGAGCGAGGAATCTGGCTCTGAGTTTTTCCCCAACAGACCAGAGCGAGATTCCTCGCTACGATCGGAATGACACCTTTCGGATGAGTATACCCATCGAGTGTACAATGGTTTCCCTTTGGAGTGCGGCAGCTTGCTGCCGCTTTCGCTCAGGCCAGCTTGCTGGCCGTGTTTGGACCGGCGAGGTGCGAGCAAGCTCGCGGGATGAAAGCGGCAGCAAGCTGCCGCACTCCAAAGCGCCTAGGGCGCTTTCTATCAGCAGTGTATTTCCGTAGCTCGTCACTCATCACTCGTCACTGCTCTTTCAACCATTCGCTTCACGTGCTCCAGGTAGTCCTGGTCTTTAATCGAGGGCAAGTTGGCGCGGACGTTCTCAATCGCTCCGCGCTTGGCGGTCCCGGCAAGGTCGAGCGCGACCGCAAGGTCCGGGGCAGCCAGCGGGATGGTGATGTCCCGCAGGCTGGAAATGATCTTTGCAACTTCCGCGCTCAGCTCCGCCGTTTCCAGCGGCACCGAGGTCGCGTTCTTGGCTGCCTCTTCTATCGCTTGTGCGCGCCGGGCTTTTTCGGTTTCGGTGGATTTGGGGAGTTTGAAGGCCGCCATTACCGCTTCGTAGCTCTGTGCGTCGCGGTCAATGTTTTCGAGCAAGAGAGGCCGCAGGGAGGAGAGCCGATTCTGCAACTCATTCAGTTTTGTGTGATGCGCCTCAAGTGATTTCCGGTTCAGTGACACCCCGCAGACCATCTCACCGAGTGCGGCGGCCAGCGCCCCGCCGAGTGCTGAGACGCTTCCACCGCCGGGAGCTGCGGTCGGTGCTGCCACTGCGGTTACGAATGCTTCCGCCATCGCGCGCAGCGTCCGAGCCTTTTCTTGCACCGCCGAATTGGTCTGCTCCCGGATGATTTGGTCGAGACGGTTTTCAAAAACAAGTTGGGGATGGTAGTTCTCCACTTTGAGGTATTGCACTGCGGCTTCCTCGAGCGCCTGGCGGGGGACCAGCCCAACGATCTCGCTGCCTACGACGTCAACGCCATGCCCTGCGGCTTCTTGCCTGACGGCATCGAACACCGTCGTGATGGAGGTCGTCTCAAAATCCGTCAGGTTCATTGAGACTTGCCCCAGGTTGCGGGATTTCAGTTCCACACCCATGGCCTTCACACAGGCAAAGCCACCGCTTGAGGCGCGGATCTTCTTGGCAATCGTCTTCGCCAGCGCCACCTCAGGCGTGTTCAAGTTGATGTTATAGGCAATCAGGAATTTCCTCGCGCCCACTACGGTTGCTCCGGCTGTTGGATGCAGAGCCGCCTCACCGAAATCGGGATGCCGCTCCGGGTTGGTTCGCACCTCCTCGCGCACGCCCTCGAATTGGCCACGCCGGATGTTCTCCAGGTTCTTGCGTTCCGGCTTGCGTGCCGCCGCCTCGTACAGGTAGGTGGGGATTTTGAAGCGGCGCCAGGCTTCTTCCGCCACCCATTCGGCAATGCGCACGCATTCTTGCAACGTGACGCCGGAGATGGGTATGAACGGCACTACGTCTGCCGCGCCGAGCCGGGGGTGCGCCCCCTGCTGCTGGTTCAGGTCAATCAATTCCGCCGCCTTGCCGATGCCCCGCAGAGCCGCTTCCCCTACGCTCTGGCGCGTACCCACAAATGTGATGACGCAGCGGTTATGGTCCGCGTCCATTTCCTTGTCCAGCAGGTAAACGTCCCGCCCGTCCAACAAGGCCCGGACGATGGTCTCCACCTTTTGGACATCGCGTCCTTCACTGAAGTTCGGAACACATTCGATGATGGTTTGCATGGTCTGTGAATTTAGCACGACAGGTGAGTCCCGTCCATTATCCGTAGTCCGTGGTAAGACGTTGTCACCTAAATAACGCCACAAGCGCATACCCCCTCTCCCTTGGGGAGAGGGGGGCGAGCGTAGCGAGCCCGGTGAGGGGTCATTTCTTCATGTTCCTCATCGGAAGTGACCCCTCACCCGTCCCGCTCCGGCTGGTGAAAACGCCGGCAACGGGACACCCTCTCCCCAAGGGAGAGGGCAAAGGCCCAATGCCCTCCTCACCCGCTCGCAGACCACGGACAACTGACCACGGACAAACCTCTACTGCCAGTCGCTTCTTTCCCAAACCACCCGGCCCGCTTTCACCGTCATCCGGCAGTGATTCACGCCGCAATAGTAGGGAATCTCGCGGTAGTCACCCAAATCCATCACAATCATGTCGGCCTGTTTGCCAGGTTCCAGCGAGCCGAGGCGGTCCGCGCGGCGTAGCACCTGGGCCGCGTTAATGGTGGCGGCGGAGATTGCCTCCGCGGGCGTCATGCGCAGGGCAGAGCAAGCCACCGAAAGGATGAATTGCATATTGAGAATGGGGCTGGTTCCGGGGTTGAAGTCGGTGGCAAGCGCGACGACGGCGCCTGCGTCAATCAGCTTCCGGGCCGGAGGGTATGCTTTGAGGCCAAGATGGAAATTCGCGCCAGGAAGCAGCGTCGCTACAACCTCGGAACGGGCGAGCGCGCGGATGTCTGCGGCGGAGAGCTTGTCGAGGTGATCCGCGGAAGCTGCCTCGGCTTCCACGGCCAGGTAGCTCGCTCCTGTTCGAGTAAGCTGCTCAGCATGCAGGCGCGGAATCAGGCGTTGCCGCTTTCCGGCCGCCAGGACCCTCCGGCATTGCTCGACAGTGAAGGCGCCTCGGTCGCAAAAGCAGTCGATGAACTCCGCCAACTTCTTGCGCGCCACAAGAGGAATAAGTTCCCGCACTACCGTTTCAATATAGGCGTCCGGGCGTCCGGCGTATTCAGGAGGCAAGGCGTGCGCGGCAAGCAGGGTGGGCACAAGTTCGAGGTCTGAGGTTTGGCGAAGCCGGTGAATCGCCTCCAGGAGTTTCAACTCCTGTTTTTCCTCCAGGCCGTAGCCCGTCTTCACTTCCAGGGTGGTGGTGCCGTGGGCCGCAAACTGCTTAAGAAAACTTTCTGCCTGTCGGACCAGCGAGTTCACGGTCGCCTGCCGCACACTCTGCGCTGACAGCCTTATCCCTCCGCCGGCGCGAGCAATTTCCTCGTAGGTCTTTCCCTGCAATCGCTTTTCGTAGTCCCCCACACGGCTTCCGGCAAATACCAGGTGGGTATGCGAATCCACGAAGCCGGGCATCACCACTGAACCCCGGCAATCGACGGCCTCGGCCTTCAACCGCCGCGCCTCTGCTTCCAGGCTACGTGTCCGACCAATGCGCAGGATGCTGGTCCCCTGGGTCAGCAGAGCGCCATCGGCAACGATTCCGAGGTGCGAAAGGGCTTTTCCACGCCGGGGACAAGGCAGGCCCGCGAGCGTGAGTAGTTGCTCAGCACGGCGGAAGAAAAGTGAACGTGAGAGCAGTGACGAGTGACGAGTGACCAGTGACGAGCTCGAGGTGGTGTGCGTTTTCGTTTTATTGCTTGTCACTTGTCACTCGTCACTTGGGTTTGAATTCCTGCTTTTCGCGCGAAGGCGACGGCTTCTTCATAGCCTGCATCCACGTGGCGGGCGACGCCGATGCCCGGATCGTTGGTCAGGACGCGGTTCAGGCGCTTGGCCATTTCCGGAGTGCCGTCCGCCACGGTGACCTGCCCCGCGTGGAGCGAGTACCCGATGCCTACTCCCCCGCCGTGATGGAACGAGACCCAGCTTGCCCCCGAGGCGGTGTTCAGGAGCGCGTTTAACACCGGCCAGTCGGCGATGGCGTCGCTGCCATCCTTCATGCTCTCGGTTTCACGGAAAGGCGACGCCACGGACCCGCAATCGAGATGATCTCGACCGATAACGATGGGGGCCTTCAGCTCGCCCTTTGCCACCAAATCATTAATCCGCTCCCCGAATAGCGCCCGTTCACCATACCCCAGCCAACAGATTCGCGCCGGAAGGCCCTGGAACTTTACGTGTTTGTGCGCCAGCCGGATCCAACGGTCGAGGACGGGATTGTCAGGGAAGAGTTCCAGCACCAAGTCGTCGGTCCGGTAAATATCCGAAGCTTCGCCGGAGAGCGCGGCCCAGCGGAACGGCCCGCGTCCCTCGCAGAAGAGAGGCCGGATGTAAGCGGGAACAAATCCCGGAAAGCTGTAAGCGTCCTTCACGCCCCCATGCTCGAACGCCATGGTGCGGATGTTGTTGCCGTAATCGAATGTGGCCGCGCCCAGCTTCTGGAGCTCCAGCATGCCTGTGACGTGATGCGCAATGGACTCGTAAGAACGCTTCAGATAGTCATCTGGATTCTTCCGCCTGAGTTCATCGGCTTCTTCGCGCGTTAGTCCCGAGGGGATGTAGCCGTTCAACGGGTCGTGCGCGCTGGTCTGATCTGTAAGCAGGTCGGGCACCACACCGCGCCGCGCCAGTTCGGAGATCACTTCCGCGCAGTTCCCAACCAGCCCCACAGATACGGCCTGTTTCTGGCGGACGGCGTTTTTCAGGATGCGGAGCGCCTCGTCCAGGTCGTTTACGCAGATGTCGCAATAACCGCCCCGGATGCGCCGCTTGATTTTTTCGGCGTCCACTTCCACACCCAGGAAGGCGCCGCCATTCATGGTGGCAGCCAGTGGTTGGGCTCCTCCCATGCCGCCCATTCCCCCCGTGACCACCAGCTTGCCTGAAAGGTCGCCCCTGAAGTGCTTGCGGGAGGCGGCGGCGAAAGTCTCGAAAGTCCCCTGGAGAATTCCTTGCGTGCCAATATAGATCCAGCTTCCGGCGGTCATCTGGCCGTACATCATGAGGCCCAGGCGCTCGAGTTCGCGGAACTTCTCCCACGTCGCCCAATGCCCCACTAAGTTGGCGTTGGCGATCAGCACCCGCGGCGCCCATTCGTGAGTTCGGAAAACGCCCACCGGCTTTCCGGACTGCACCAGAAGGGTTTCGTCGTTCTCCAGCTTCTTGAGGGCTGCCACGATGGCGTGATAACAATCCCAGTTCCGCGCGGCTTTGCCCGTGCCACCATAAATGATGAGTTCCTGCGGCCGCTCCGCCACCTCCTCGTCGAGGTTATTCATCAACATCCGCATGGCGGCCTCTTGCTGCCAGCCCTTGCAGGAAATTTGGCTTCCCCGAGGCGCGCGAATGGGCCGATATGCGGTCGGCGAGGACTCGCTTCTATCCAAAACACCACCCTGCTTCATACCTATCCCCCTTGGCAGATCTTAGCCCAACGCATAGGAAAGAGAAAGTGCTGAAGGTATGCTAAGATGGTGCGACAAGCGGCGGGCATAACGCGTCAGGTTATATGAGCTCCAGCGACTTCAGCACTCTCAATGAGCTGTTCCTTAAGGCGGTTGAGGAGCACAACAAGCCGGATTGTCTCCTATACAAATCGGAGGGCCAGTATCGCGGCATATCCGCCCACGAGGCGCTGCGGAAGGCTGCGGCCTTGGCTTCAGCCCTGGAGCGACTGGGGGCCAGGCCGGGCGAGCGCATCGCGTTGCTTTCGGAGAATCGACCCGAGTGGGCGCTGACGGATTACGCCATTCTGGGCATGCGCGCCATCACCGTTCCCCTTTATCCCACACTTCTCGAGCCGGACCTCGAGTACATCCTCCGTGACTCAGAATCTAAAGGCATCGTGGTGGCCACGGACGCCCAACTGCGAAAGGTCCTCAACGTTTGGGGCAGGTTGCAGGCTCTAAAGTTTGTGCTCGCCATGGACTGCTCCAATGCTGCGGGGACGGGAGCAAATTGTTGGGAGGGAAGCGTCCAGAGCGAACTGGGCTGGAGCGGCCCCATGCTAATCGACGCCTTCAAAGCCAAGGCGTTGGAGGCGCGGCCGGGGGATATTGCCAGCCTCATTTACACTTCCGGCACCATGGGCCAGCCACAGGGCGTAATACTCACTCATGCCAACATCGTTTCCAACATCCAATCCAGCGCCGAGGTCTTTCCCCTCGGTCCAACTGACATCCTGATCTCTTTCCTGCCGCTGTCGCATGTGTTTGAGCGGATGGTGGAGTTTTTTTGCTTCTGGAAGGGGGTTTCCATCGCTTATGCGGAAAGCCTGGAGGCGTTGCCGCAGAACCTCCGGGAGGTCAGGCCCACCCTCATGGCCGTGGTTCCGCGCGTGCTCGAAAAGATCCATGACAACGTGATGGATGGCGTCCGCCAACTGCCTGCCGTAAAACAGCGGCTCTTTAGTTGGGCTCTCAAGGTTGGCAAGCAGGGCGTTCCTTTTCTCCTCGAGGGGCTAGCTCTGCCCCTGAGCCTGCGGTGGAAGCTCGCCCTCGCCGACCGGCTGATCTGCTCTAAGGTGCGCGCACAACTCGGCGGCAGGGTCAATATGCTCATTTCAGGGGCGGCCCCACTCTCCAAGGACTTGGCGGAGTTTTTCTATGCTCTGAGGCTTCCGGTCTACGAAGGTTACGGGCTTACCGAGACTTCCCCGGTCATCGCTGTCAACTGCCCGGGGCGCACCAGGCTGGGGACCGTAGGCCGCGTCATACCTCGAGTGGAAGTCAAGCTGAGTGAAGAAGAGATCGACTCGGAAGGCAGAGCGGGAAGGGAAATCCTGGTGCGGGGGCCCAGCGTCACAGCCGGCTACTACCGCCTCGAGGAGGTGAATCGCACCGCCTTTGTGGACGGCTGGTTCCGTACCGGCGACCTCGGAGGCTTCGACTCCGACGGCTACTTGAGGATAACAGGTCGCAAGAAAAACCTATTCAAAACTTCCGGGGGCAAATATGTGTCGCCGGAGAAGCTCGAGAACCTCTTCCAAGGCGATCTCTACATTTATCAGATCGCGGTGCTGGGGGATGGGCGGAAATTCGTCGGGGCGCTGATCGTGCCTGATTTCACGCGTTTAATGGCTTACGCTGGCAGCCAGGGGATTTCCTTCCAGAATCGCGAGGAACTCGTCGCCGACCCTGATATTCAAGCTCTTATACGGCGGCAGGTGGACGAAGCCACCCGCTGGCTGCCTTACCACGAGAAGATTCGCCAATTTGTTTTGCTTTCCCAGGAATTCACTATCGCCTCCGGCGAGCTATCGGCCACGCTCAAAGTCAAGCGCCGCGTGTTGGAAGAAAGATACCGGGCACAGATCGAAAATATGTTCAGCCAGCATGCCCCACCGGTCCAGAAGCCTTGTGCCTAACCCTAAGTTCCGAGTCCCCAGCCCCTTTTTCCGACCGACCATGAGTCCTGCAGCGAAACCGCGCCGTCCTCTGTTAGAATACCTTTCCCTTATGACGGAGCAGAAATCCATCCTCGTCACAGCCGGCATCGTAATAGATGCCGACCTTATCCTGATCTGCCAGCGTCATCATTCTGACGCTTACGGAATGCAATGGGAGTTTCCGGGAGGCAAGGTGAACGAGGGGGAAGGACTGAAAGCCTCGCTTCGTCGCGAATTGGCCGAGGAACTCACGATCGAGGCTGAAATTGGCGAGGAGGTCTTTCGCGTACATCACCGGTACCCGGATCGATATGTCGAAGTGGTTTTTTTTGCGGTGCGAGGCTTTCGCGGGACGATACGCAATCAGGTGTTCGAGGCCGTGGAGTGGGTGCAGCGAGCCAGACTGGCTGAATTCGACTTCCTCGAGGCGGACCGCGAATTGGTCCGCCGAATCTCCAATGCTGAAATCGTCTAACAGGTCGCTAAATAACAGTGGGTTGCGCGCCCTTTGTGGAGGTGAGTTTCCAGAGGTCATACCGATCAAGGGTGTAGTGAAGCCCGGCACCGTAGATTCTCGACCGGCTAGGCACTGCCTTCTACTTTCTGCTTTCTGCCTTCTACTTTCCGCCTTCTGCCTTCTGCCTTTACAAGCCCAAGTTGAAAGCGTGGCGAGCACCGAGCCAACGCAGTACGTATGGCTCAGCCAAGGACGCATTGAAGGACACCTTGCGTTGCACTATTCGCCCGCCGGAGCCTTTTCGCCGGATAGTTCAACTCTGGCGGTCGTAAGCGAGGAGAAAATCGTTTTGATGGGGGTGCGTGAGGCCGGCATTCAAAAGGTTCTCAAGCCCCGCATACCGGATATCACCGACCTGAACATTCAAGCCGCGAATTTTCTGGCTATGAACCAACTGTTCTTGTTGGGGAATGGCGTGATCGTCACCAAAGGCAAGGGACACGGCGGGTCGACACCACTCCTCGCGTTTCAATGGGACACCATTGAAGACCGATTTTCCGGCAAGTTGGACGTCGTGGGGGGAGGGGGGGGATTCGGGCCCATTCTTTATTTTCCTCACTTCCAAAGACTGGTGCTTTACAAGGCCAGTAATTTCGATCTTTGGGATCCCCGCTCCGGCCGTATGGGCAGACTCACTCTCCCGGACTTGACTCAAACGCCCAATGTGATTGCCTTATCTCCAGATGGGCATTGGGTTCTCCTGGCACAAATTGCCATGAGCTCGAATCCGGATCCGGTGGTAGTGGAAGCGAAGCTGCACAAGTTTGTTGACTCCTTGCGTGGACACGAGGGGACCGTGCTCAATATCTCCTTTTCGCCGGACAGCAGTAAGGTAGTGACGGCCTGCGAAGATGGCAAGCTTCGAATCTTTTCAGCGCCCGGCTGGAAGCTTCTGCAAACACTCACGGGACACAACGGGCCGGTTCATTGGGCGGAGTTTTCCCCCGACGGCAAATGGCTGGTTTCTGTTGGCGAGGACAAGACGGCTCGGGTGTGGTCAGTAGAAGATGGCAAGTTGCAACAGATGTTGGAGGAGAGTAAGGAGCCCCTGCTCACGGTAAGTTTTTCTCCCGACGGTGAGTATCTCGCAGCGTCCTCCGAGAAAGTGGTATTCCTGTGGAAACGTACGGCGAGTGGGCGGTAGCATGTGGTCCGTGGTCCGTCGTCCGTAGCTTGTCTGCACTCTCTGGTTGGTGTGGGTGTCCGAACCTTGGACATTCAGCCTGCGAAGGAGCTGCTGCGAAACCCCGCAGTGTCTTGCAACGGACAACGGACGACATACCCAACCAGCGCATTCTGCCAAGATGTGCTAAAATTTTATATCTCAGAGAGGGCAGGGTAATGCGTCTGGCGGAGACCTCAGCACATATATGACTAAAGTTGGAATGGTCAGCCTCGGTTGTCCCAAGAATCTCGTGGACAGTGAGGTGATGTTGGGAATGCTGGCTCGCCAGGGATACGAGTTGACTCCGCGAGCTGAAGAAGCCGAAGTCATCGTTGTCAACACCTGCGCTTTCATCGAGCCTGCCAAGTGTGAGTCCATTGACACCATTCTGGAAATGGCGGAATACAAGAAGTCCGGCGCTGCCAGAAAGCTGGTAGTGGCCGGCTGCCTGGTGGAGCGATACCGGCAGGAAATCCTGAAGGAAATCCCGGAAGTGGATTTTGTTATCGGGACCAACGAACTGGAACGGGTCCTTGAAGCTTGCGGGGAGGATAGTAAAGATCGCAGCCGCGAGGGCTACGCCGAGCCCTACCTTTACCACGATCTCACCCCCCGAGTCCTCGCCACTCCTTCTTATTCCGCCTATGTGAAGATCGCTGAAGGTTGTGACCATCCCTGTGCTTTCTGTGTGATTCCGCAGATGCGAGGCAGATTCCGGTCCCGGAGGTTCGCCTCGGTAGTGCGCGAAGCGGAAAACCTGGCCCGAACTGGCGTCGGGGAGTTGACCATCGTCGGCCAGGACACCACGAGTTACGGAGAGGATCTCGGCCTCCGCGACGGTCTGGCGTCTCTTCTGCGCGAACTCGGCAAGATCCCTGAGCTCGTTTGGGTACGGTTTCTTTATTGCTATCCCAATCGTCTGAGCGACGCGCTGATTGCGGCCGTGGCGGAAACGGCGAAGGTGGCCAAGTATATCGACCTGCCGCTTCAGCACGCAAGCGCGCCGGTGCTGAAGTTGATGCGGCGGGGTTCCAGCGGCGAACACTTCCTGCGTTTGATGGAGAGAATTCGCGCGGCCATACCGGAGGTTACCCTGCGGACGTCTTTTATCGTGGGCTTCCCGGGCGAAACGGAAGAGGATTTCCAGGTCTTGCTGAACTTTGTTGAAGCAGCACAATTTGACCACCTGGGTGTGTTCCTTTATTCGAACGAAGAAACATGCTCAAGCTATGCGCTGCCCGGCCAGGTTCCGTCGGCTGTTGCGGGCCGTCGCAAGCGAAGACTCATGGCCTTGCAGCGCAAGATTTCACGCGACAAGCTGCGGCAGAGGGTCGGACGCTCCTTTCCGGTCCTTGTGGAGGGCCGCTCCGAGGAAACGGAATTGCTTTTCCGGGGCAGACTGGAATCGCAGGCCCCTGGTATTGATGGTCAGGTATTGATCAACGATTTTGAGGGGGCAGAACCCAGACCGGGGGAATTCCGCTGGGCCACCATCACGGCAGCGGGAGACTACGATCTGGTATCGCGCCTTCAGGCGCGAAACTTTGCTGAGCGGGCCGTTCCGAATTCGACGCCTCCTGTCGGGCCACAACTGGTCCGGATTCAACCGGCGGCGATACCGACTTCCGCCTAATCCCTGATTATGCGATGTCCCATCTGTCACCAAGACGTTTCCTGGGCGGGCAACCCTTATCGGCCGTTTTGCAGCGAGCGTTGCAAACTGATCGATCTGGACCACTGGCTGTCTGAACGGTATCGGATTTCGACTCCTGTGGAAGGCCAGGACGAGGACCGCGGCGCCGGAGAGATGGGGCAGGACGATAAGGATGGGAGTGGTTAAAGAACGCCGCAGTCTCTCCATCTGGATCGCGACCGGTTTGGGGTCGGGCTACTTTCCCGTAGCGCCGGGGACTGCCGGATCGGCACTGGGCTTGGCTCTGGTAATCGCTTTACGCCAGACTTCACTCGATGCTTTGGGGTTGGCTTTATCCTTGGCGGCTTGCGCGGGCTTGCTCTTCGTTGTGGGAGTCTGGTCGGCAGGGAAAGCAGAGAAGGTATTTGGACGTGTTGACCCTGGCCAAGTGGTCATTGATGAGGTGGTTGGCCAGATTATTACTTTCGTCGCCACACCCAGGGTCTCGTGGATTGGGTTGATTGCCGGTTTCATCCTATTCCGCGCCTTCGACATCGTAAAACCTTTTCCGGCGCGGCGGGCCGAGCGACTTCCCGGCGGTTGGGGTATCATGGTGGATGACGTAGTTGCAGGTCTTTATAGCCTGATGGTGCTTGTAGTTTTGGGACACTTTATCAAATGAGCTTGTGGAAGAAACCAGACAAACCTGACTCTCCTGCTGCAGAGAAAGGATCTGCCACGAATCAACCGTTGATTGAACGTGTTACTCCGCCTGCGGCGATACCCGGCGGGGAAATCTCCATCCTGGGCCGGGGACTCACTCGAAACGGTCGCGGCAGGCCCCAAGTGCGGTTTGGCGATCAGCTCGGGAGCCTTCTCCTCAGTTCTCCCACCCGGCTTGTGGTGCGCGTCCCCGAAGGCGTATCCAGCGGCGACGTAACTGTGGACACGGGAGTTGCGGTCAGCGCGCCTGCCTCTGTAGCGGTAGGCGTCACCATCGCCGATAACCTGCACCCTGTCGCCAATCCTGCCGTCGATACCGCCGGGAATACTTTCACCACTTTCAGCGGCAGCCGTGGGCAGAAGGTTCCGGTTTCCGTGTTTAAGATCGACCGGGAACAGGCCGTTCGCCCCTTCCTCAATGATCTGGTGAACCCAACGGGGCTGGCCTTCGATCGCACCGGTTATCTTTATATTTCCAGCCGCATGGAAGGCACAATTTACAAAGTCAGTCCGGAGGGCCACCGCGAGATTTACGCGGAAGGCATGGGAGTCGCCACCGGGATTGCCTTCGACGGCGATGAGAACTTGTACGTGGGCGACCGGACGGGCACGGTATTCAAGATCAGTCGCGACCGGCAGATTTTTGTCTTTGCGACCATCGAGCCCAGCATGGCGGCGTATCATCTGGCTTTTGGCCCTGACGGCAACCTCTACCTTACTGGCCCCACCATTTCCAGCTTCGACCACGTGTTTCGCATCACCCCAGCCGGTGAAGTCACTTCGTTCTACCGCGGGCTGGGGCGCCCACAGGGATTGGCCTTCGACGTTGAGGGAAACCTTTACGTGGCGGCCTCCCTGGCCGGTCAGCGGGGGATTGTGCGCCTCACGCCCGAGGCTCGGGTGGAACGTGTTGTGTCCGGTAATGGCATTGTTGGCCTGGCCTTCGCGCGCCAGCAGGTATTGATTGTCGCCACCAATAATTCCTTGATCCAACTCCCCGTCGGCATCGAGGGCAGGCCCCTAATTCAGTGACGGGTGAAAGGTGACAACAAATCAGAAGTCAGAAGACAGGAGTCAGAAGTCAGAAGGAAAGGCCCGAGGAGTTGCGAGTGACGAAGCCCATTGCTGCAATTAGTGGAGAGACTTTCTCAAGGGGTCCGACACAAACTGGCTTCGGCGAGCCCCGCAATTGGCGATTCGTTCTTGCTTCTAGCTCCTGACTTCTGACACCTGGCTTCTTTTTTCTGACTTCTGCTTTCTAATTTTCATTCTGCCATGGATGCTGAAATCATTGCTGTCGGCTCAGAGCTATTGACCCCCCTTTACCAGGACACGAATTCTCTCTTTCTCTCGGAGCGGCTAAACTCCCTGGGGATTGAGGTGCGCTTCAAAACGATTGTCGGAGATCGTATCGATGATCTGGCGACCGTCCTCCGGCAAGCGCTCACCCGCTCTCCATTGATCATCTTGACCGGTGGCCTCGGCCCTACCGAAGATGATCTGACGCGAGGGGTGGTGTCAGAAGTTCTCTGCCGACCCTTGCACGAGGTTCCCGAAATCCGTCGGCAAATTGAGGAACGCCTTGCCCGCTTCGGACGGCCCATGGCGGAAAACAACCTGCGGCAGGCGATGGTCCCCGAAGGGGCCGTATGGCTGCAAAACAACAATGGAACTGCGCCCGGCATCTGGATTGAACACGATCACAACCTCCTGGTGCTTCTGCCTGGCCCACCGGGCGAGTTGGAGGCGATGTTCGATGCTGCTTGCGCGCCTCGGCTGGCGCAGGCCTCAACGGGGCAGAGGATTAAGACACGGGTTTACAAAGTCGTGGGCCTTCCTGAATCCGAAGTCGACAAACGTGCTGCGGCGGTTTACCAAGCCTACACGAATCCCACTACCACGATTCTGGCCAAGCCGGGCGCCATCGAAATCCATCTGCGCGCCCGCGCCGCGACCGACCAGGAAGCTGAGGCGAGGTTGGCAGAATTGGGCGACGGGATCGAACTTGCGCTAGGGGAATGCATCTTCTCCATGCACGGGGAATCGCTGGAGGAAGTTGTGGGGATGTACCTGGTGATGCGCCAGAAAACTGTGGCCGTGGCGGAGAGTTGCAGCGGCGGCCTGCTGGCGGAGCGGCTCACGCGCGACTCCGGCAGTTCCACCTTCTTCCTTGGCGGCGCGGTCTGTTATAGCAATGCCCTGAAGACCAGTTTGGCGGGTGTACCGACAACCCTGATTGAGGAGCACGGCGCCGTTTCTCAGCCTGTCGCCCAGGCTATGGCAGAGGGCATCCGGGCGCGAACGGGCGCATCCCTCGGCGTGGGCATCACGGGAATCGCGGGCCCGACGGGCGGCTCGCCTGAAAAACCGGTTGGCTTGGTCTTTATCGGGCTTGCCGATGAGCGGGGGACACAGGTTCGTGAATTCCGCTTCCCCGGAAATCGCGAAAGGGTCCGCCTGTGGGCTACCCAAATGGCTCTTGAAATGATCCGCAGGAGGATCAGGGGCTAGGGGCTGGGGAGTCAAAACCCTTGTAGCGCCGGTCCAGCAGGCGCGGGAGCGGCACGTGCCAACCTAAAGGTCGGCGCTACGTGGTCCAACCAATTAGATGCGTGCCTTTATCGCCATCGACCTGCCTGAAAGCATCCGCGCGGCACTGCGCCGCAAGCAGGCTTCGTTCCGTTCCGTCTGTCCGGATGCGCGCTGGACCCAACCGGAGGGGATCCATCTGACGCTTAAATTCCTGGGTGAGATTTCCGAGGCGAAAGTTAAGGAAGTATCTGAGAGCCTGAAGAATCTGAGCCGGTTCGAAGGCTTTGCAATTGGATTGAAGGGTTTTGGCTTCTTTCCCGATGCCCGGCGTCCGCGCGTATTCTGGATAGGAGTGGAGGCGCCCGCCAGTCTCGGCCGGATCGCCGAACAAGTCGAAGGAGCCATGCAGAGGATCGGCTTTGCCCGCGAAGACCGCGTCTTCCAACCCCACCTGACGCTGGCACGGTTCAAAGTGCCGCAACCACAGCCAGCCCTCCAGGCGCTCCTCACTCAACAAGGTGAAGAGGAGCTGGGAAACTTCGAGGTTTCAGAGTTTTTCCTGTTTGAAAGTAAACTCTCGCCGCGAGGCGCAGAATATCGGAAGGTGGAACGATTCCCGTAATGGTATGATCGGCCCGCTCACAACTTTAATTGCGTACCTATTAGGTTCGATTCCGTTCGGCTACCTCATCGTTCGCTGGCAGCGAGGAATTGATGTTCGGGCGACGGGCAGCGGCTCAATCGGCGCCACCAACGTCATGCGGAACCTCGGAACCATGGGGTTCATCGCCACCTTCGTCCTTGACGCCGGAAAAGGACTGCTTGCGGTCCTGCTTGCTTCGAAAATGACCTCCGGAAATCCTACGTGGGTGGCGGCAGCAGCGTTCGCTGCGGTTTTGGGCCACTGCTTCCCCGTTTGGCTTAAATTTCAGGGTGGCAAAGGTGTGGCCACCGGGGTGGGCGTATTCATCGCCCTCGCCCCTTGGCAGGTTGTACTCGTCCTAGCCATCTTCGCGGTCACAGTTGCGATTACGCGCTACGTATCGCTGGGCTCAATTGTCGCCACTGCGGCTTTTCCAGTCCTGGTCCATTTCATGAAGCATGCACCGATTCAAGTGGTACTTGGCGCCACGGGGGCAGCCGTCATCATCATTGCGCGCCACCATGCAAACGTCGCTAGGTTGCTTAAGGGGACGGAGAATAAGCTGGGGCGGAAGAAAGCAGGAGTCAAGAGTCAGGAGCCGTACCTAAGGACTTCGGGTGTAGGCTGATGGGTGCAACGGACAACTGACAACGGACAACTGACGTCTTCAAAGCATGAAAAGAATTGCTGTTATTGGCGCGGGCAATTGGGGCACGGCACTGGCGGCCACGCTGGCCAAGACTGGCCATGCGGTCACGTTGTGGGCCTATGAGCCGGAGGTCGTGGAGAGCATTCGCGCGCAGCATGAAAATGCGCTCTTCATGCCTGGGGTGAAGCTTCCGGAGAGTATCGAGGCTACGAACGATTTAGGCGAGGCGCTGGAGCAGGCGGAAATCGTTTTGACGGTGATGCCCTCGCATGTGTGCCGCCCTCTCTACGAAAGCATGCTCCATCATCTCGGGCCGGAGATGATCTTTGTCAGCGCCACCAAGGGCATTGATTCCGACCGCCTGATGCGCATGAGCGAGCTTATACATAGCGTGGTCGGTGGGCGGTTTGCTCCCCGGCTCTGTACGCTCTCCGGCCCTAGTTTCGCTCAAGAGGTTGTGAGAGGCGATCCCACGGCGGTGGTGGTGGCTTCCCAGGACCGTAAAGCAGCGCAGTTGGTCCAGAAAGAGTTCTCCTCACGGACATTGAGGATTTATACCTCGAACGATGTCGTGGGCGTGGAAATCGGCGGGGCGGTCAAGAACATCATCGCCATCGCTGTCGGCGTCATTGCGGGATTGGGACTTGGCCACAACCCTGTTGCGGCGCTCATCACGCGCGGGCTGGCGGAGATCTCTCGTCTCGCCTGCGCCTGTGGCGCCAAGCGCGAAACCCTGGCCGGGCTTGCGGGTATGGGGGACCTCGTCCTTACCTGCACGGGCGACCTCAGCCGGAACCGCACGGTGGGAGTTGAGCTGGGCCGAGGGCGCAAGCTTCCGGAGATTATCGGCTCCATGCGCACGGTGGCGGAAGGCGTCAAGACAACTTATGCCACGGTGGCCCTGGCGGAACGGTGCGGAGTCGAAATGCCGATTACAACCCAGGTCCACCGGATACTCGAAGGCCAAGTGACTCCCCGTGAAGCCATCCACGAGCTTATGGAGCGGACACTGAAAGACGAATAGCACGCGGGCATGGATTCGTTCGCGGACTTCGTGGGTCGTTCACTCTCTCGAAAATCACCCAATGCCGGTCATTCCCGTCCCGCCATGGCGGGAGGAATCCAGCCCTTTGTGCACTGACCTGGACCCCCTCTTACGCGGGGGTGACAACACCGGCGATTTTCATCTCCTTGGGCGGGCCCCAGGCCCATGGCCACTCGCAACGGCTAGCCCAGCGCACAGTTTCCGGCTTCAGTCTCAGTTTGCGGCGACGGAGCTTGCCGGCGTGCAGAATTGGTCGAAGGCACGGGTGAGATCCTCGGCGATTTCTTCCGCCATACGGCCTTCGATGTCGCGCCGCTCCAGCATGTACAGCAATTTGCCATCGCGCAGTAAGGCAATTGAAGGCGAGGAAGGCGCGTAGTCTGTGAAGTAACTGCGGGCCTGAGCGGTCGCTTCCTGATCCTGACCGGCAAAAACCGTTGCCAGCACGTCGGGCCGTACGGCGTGCGAGAGCGCGTAAGCTACGGCCGGCCTGGCACGCCCCGCAGCGCAGCCGCAAATCGAGTTCACCACCACCAGCACGGTGCCTTTGGAATTGCCAAGCACCGCATCCACCTCTCCGCTGGTGCGCAATTCCCGAAAGCCAACGCGAGTCAATTCTTCCCTCATGGGTAGGACAAATTCATCGAGATACATCATGGCAAAGCCTCCTTGATGACGCTGGTCGGAACTCCCAAAGCGGGCCACGCTGTCTCCCGAGTTGTGCGCCGCACTTGTTACTCGTTCCCGTTCTTCTGAAACCTGACCCTTGGCGCCTGGATTTTCCTCGGCGCGAATTCCACAGTGCGGCACGGGAGCAGCTTTCTTCTGCCACCCATTCCGAACCAGGATTTTCGTTTCCGCCCTGAGCTTCCGAACAATTACAAGTATAGCACACCGGTCGGGACCAACCACCCTCACCCGCTCCTTACATAAGGGGGGGGATTTACACTCCCCTCCTCAGATGAGTAGGGGTTAGGGGGTGGTGGCGACCAAAGCCATCTCCCGAATTCAGACCTGGTTGAGGGCCTAAGAACTAAGCTTGACTCAAGCCTGGAAAAGTGGCCTCTGTCCACGGGCCACTGTTCAGGTACAACTGACAACTGACGACGGACAACTGGCAACTGACCCGCCGCGGCGGGACAACTACCTACCTTCCCATCAGCCGGGCTTTTTCAAGGATCGCCGGCCGCGCGCTCGCCATGATCTCGCGCACGTCCTGGTATTGCATCGTGCGCTGTTCGAAGCTGCGTTTCTCGAGTGCATTCAGGAAACGGGATGCGAACTCGTGGAAGTAGGAGCCGTAAAGGTGATAGCTGTCGGCAAGGTGGCTGTAACGCCCCACGTTGACAGTTCTTCCTGAAAGCTCTGAAACCCGGTGGGCGATCTTCTGCTGAAGTTGGACGAGGGCGAAAATGTTCATGAACGCCGCCTTGTAAGCGTCGTTCGAGCGGAAGCGCACGTTCATGCTGAGGAACGGCTCGCCGTCTTCTTCCGTAATCCGGCACCAGATGCTCTGCAAACACGCGGGGTCATAGCAATCATTGTCTTCCCAGACCTTCCAGGTCACTGCCTGGGCGCGGCGGGTGTAAGGGGTTTTGGCGAGCTTTCCGCATAGGGTCTCAATTTGGTCGATGGCGTGGAGAGTTGGGACCTGATAAGCAAACAGCCGTTGGTGGTAGGTGTACTCCCAGCGGGTATCGCCGGGGTCGCGGGTGTCGCGCACCAGATGATCCTTGATGCCCTCGCAGACTTCCATCACATATTCCTGCAAGTCTTCCAGCCCACAGGGCAAGTCCTTGTGGATCATTGGCTCCTTGAGCGGCTCGGTGATTGTAATGAGCATGGTGGCGTCTTTGCTGGGCGGGTCGTCGGGCTTGTCGTACTGCGTCTTAAGATCGCACCCCTTTTGGAAGAGCAGGATCAGCGATTCCTCCCAGGCGCGCGCGATGCAGTCCGCCTCGACGTGTAGAACCGGTATGCCGTTCATATGAATGCCTCCGCCGGACCGAAGAAATCAAAAGACAAGTTTCACTACAGAGCACACAGAGACCACGGAGAACGAAGATGGGAAACAAGCCTCCTCGTTCATACTTCTTGCTTTCCAATTTCTCTGTGACCTCCGTGTTCTCCGCGGTGAATAAGCAGTGTGTGGAAACCCAGCAAAGACCCTAGATACGCGCTATCCTGAATTGGCTTCTACGAGACTCTTATCAAGCGTGGCGAGCGCTTGATCGACATCGGCCTTGGAAATATTGAGCGGCGGGGACATGCGAATCACATTCCCGTAAAGCCCGCCCTTGCCGACGAGCAAGCCATTGACTCGCGCGCGTTCCATCACCAGGTTCACGGCTTCAGGCGCCGGTTCCTTGGTCCGGCGATCTTTCACCAATTCGATGCCTTGCATCAACCCCATGCCGCGCACGTCGCCAATGAGGGTGTGCTTCTCTTTCAAAGCCTCAAGGCCCTGGCGGAAGTGATTGCCCACTTCCTGGGCATTATCCATCAGGCGCTCTTCCTCGATCAGGTCGATGGTGGCCTTGGCTGCAACGCAAGTAACTGGATTGCCGCCGAAGGTTGAAATCGTGAGGCCCTTATAGGCGTCGGCGATTTCCGGACGGGTGAGCGTCAAGCCGATGGGCACGCCGTTGGCCATGCCTTTTGCGGAGGTGATGATATCCGGCTCGACTTCCCAGTGCTCGATGCCCCACCATTTCTTTCCGGTACGGCCCCACGCCGCCTGAACTTCGTCGGCAATGAAAAGCCCGCCATAATTGCGCACGATGTTGGCGACAATCTTGAAATAGCCCGGCGGCGGAACAATGAATCCGCCCAAACCTTGGATGGTTTCGGCGAGCATCCCGGCGATCTGGCCGCTGGTGGAAGTCTTGATGACCTCTTCGATGTCCTTGGCGCAGTGCAGATCGCAGCTTGGGTAAGTTAGCCCGTAAGGGCAGCGGTAGCAATACGGGCCGGGAGCGTGCACTATCCCATAAGGAATCACGCCCCCCTTGCGCCAGGTGTGCAGCCCGGTAAGCGACTTGGTCAGTTGCGAGTGGCCGCTGTAGCCGTGCCGCAGGGCGAGCAACTCGTAATTCCCTGTGTACATGCGCGCCGTGAGCACCGCAACTTCGTTCGCCTCGGTCCCGCTGTTCGTGAAATAGCTCTTTTTGAGCTTCCCCGGCGCGATCTGCGCGATCTTTTCGGCCAGCGCTACGATCGCCTCCGTGGGGAAGAGCGTTGAGATGTGCTGGACGCGGTCAATCTGCTCCTTGATCTTTCCCGTCACTTTAGGGTTCGAGTGGCCCACGCTGATGGTGACGATACCGCCCAGGAAGTCGAGATATTGCTTCCCATCCAGGTCCCAAACGTACTGCCCCTTGGCATGATCAATCACCAGCGGGTCTTTGAAGTAGGTTGTAGCGCAGTTGAAGATGTATTCCTGTTTTTTGCGAATGATTTCGTCTTTAGTCATGTGCTCCTCAGAAGTTCACAGTTTACAGTCGACAGTTGACAGTTGCGCCGGCGTCCCCGCCAGCGGGTTTAGTTCCCCCGAACGAAGCCAGGAACGTCACTTGCAGTACATCTTTGCTCTGTTTGACATGTGCAACCCGCGCGTCGGCGTTCGTGACCGTGCAGTGTCTGCCCGACACTCGGTGTGTTGGCGCAGTCCGTCGCTCACTCACGAGACCGCCAAGAGAGCTTTTTCGACGGGCTTGGGCAAGACGATGGCGAGGAAGAAATCCTGTGGATAGAGATAATCCTCCCCCGATTCGTCAATGACCCTAAGCAGGTGGTGGCGCGCGGCATCGGTATTCGGAATGGCTTGGTAAATCTTCCGCAGTTCAAGCGAGACCTCGTAGCCTTGGTTCGAAATGCAGATGGCCAAGCCCGTTGTCTTGTGTTTGTTCCTCAAAGCCCGCTCGCTATTTGTACCCACACTTTTCTACCGCTGGATGGCCCTTTACGCTTTCACTGTTTGAGGCAACGGTGCGGGGGCGCCGCGCAGCAATCCCTCTGTGCTCAAGTCCTCGTCGATGTCAGGCCAGTGAATACCATAACCGGCCCCACACGTTCGCCAGTTCTTTCTTTGCTTTTTCGTGGCGTGCAGAAGCCTAGGATACCATGCGAGTGGCGCGCTGATGGTACGCCCATCCATCAGGGTCACTCGCAGTTCGTCCTCGGTGAACCGCACGTCAGCTACGCGCTCGTCGGCGTTAATCGCCAAAATACCCATACCACGCCTCCAACAATCCCGCCTTATGGTCCTCGACGAGTCCTTGCAGTTTCCTCAGCTCCCTCGCACTAAAGCCAAGATTACGCGCCAAGCTCACCGGCTGCAACCAGAACTTTGCCGAAAAGTTCTCCCGATCCACATGGACATGGGGCGGCTCCGCCATATCGTGGCTAACAAAGTATATCCGGTAAGGTCCGATTCCGAGAACGGTCGGCATATCCTGAAACCTAGTTGTCCAGAGCGGCGCTTTAGGTCTGCGCCCTTATATTCCGTTACTATCAATGGCAACCGACAACTGACAACGGACAACGGACAACTGTTGACTGTCGACTCTCCCTCACTTCACATACTTATCCAACCACTCCAGCACCGTCTTATACCAAAGTTGGCTATTCTGTGGCTTCAGCACCCAGTGGCCTTCGTCGGGGAAGTAGAGCAGCCGCGAGGGCACGCCGCGCCGCTGCAATGATGTGAAGAGTTGAATGGCCTGGCCCTCCGGCACGCGAAAGTCGAGAGCGCCCTGGACAATCAGCATGGGCGTCTGAATATTCTGCACGTGGTTCGAAGCCGAGGATTTTTCGTAGGCCTCCCGCTTTGTCCAGGGCGGCCCCTGGTGTTCCCACTCATCGAACCAGATTTCCTCAGTTTCGCCGTACATACTGTGTGAGTCGTAGACGCCGTCGTGAGAGACGAGAGCCTTGAAGAGGTTCGTATGCCCGGCGATCCAGTTGATCATGTACCCGCCGAAGGAGGCGCCCGCGGCGCCGATGCGAGTCCTATCGACGTAGGGCAGCGATCCGAGGTAGTCCGTTGCCTTCATCACGTCCTGGTAGCAGGCGCCGCCCCAGTCACCCGAAATCTCCTCGACGAACTTCTGGCCGTATCCGGTGGAGCCGTGAAAATTGGTCATTATCACCACATAGCCTCGCGAGGCGAACATCTGGGCGTTCCAACGGTAGCCCCAGGAGTCGTCCCAGGCGCTTTGCGGTCCGCCATGAACCAGGACGATGGCGGGGTATTTCTTGCCGGAGTCGAAGGCGGGAGGCTTCACCAGCAGGCTTTGAATCTGCGCGCCCAGTCCGCCTGTGGTCGTCACCGATTCGGCGGGGTTCATATCGAGTTCCGCGATCAATGAGTCATTGGCATGCGTCAATTGTGTTGGCGCCCCTCCCGAGACTGCCACGCGATAGACTTCGGCCGGTTGTGTCAGGCTGCTGCGGGTCAGGACCAGTGATTGGCCATCTGGCGCGACCTGCACTTCATCGTTCATTCCATCCAGAACTTTCTCGACGCTGGGTCTGCTGACCGAGGTCTTGAATACCGGCTGCTGAGCGTGTTCGGGAGCCGTGAAATATATGGTATCGCTGTCCGGCGCCCACGCGAAACTCGATACCCATTGATCGAAGCCTGTGCTTAGGTCCTTGATGCTTCCGGTTTGCCGGTCGTACACGCGCAGGCGCAGCAGGTCGGATTCATAGCCATCGCGCGCCTGGGAGGTGTAGGCGATGTAACGCCCGTCAGGCGAGTACTGTGGCGAAGCGTCAGACCCGGGATTCGCTTGGGTGATGTTCCTTGCTTCACCACCTTTGGTGCTGACGAGGAAGAGATCGTTGTTGGTGGTCCAGGCGATGCTCGAGCCGCCCGAGCGGTTGGAGGTGAAGCAGACCTCCGTCCCATCCGGCGAGATGTCGTAACCATCGGGCGAGCCGAGGAACCTGGTGGGAGAGTCCACCGCGCCCGGCGTCAAGTCGAGCGGCGTCCCGCCCTGGGCGGAGACGGTGAACAAGTGGGCGTACTTGCCCTCGCGCCAGGCATCCCAATGCCGGAACAGAAGCTCATCAATGACCCTCGCTTTCACCTTGCTCTTTTCAGCTTCTTCCAGGTGTTTCTTGTTGCACGCATCGTCCGGGCAGTCGGGATACACCTGCGACGTGAACAGCAGGGCATCACCCTTCCTTGCCCAGGTCACGCCGTCCGCTTCGGTCGAAATGCTGGTGAGCTGGCGCGCCTCGCCGCCGTGGACGGGAATGATCCACACCTGCGCCTTGCCGCCGCGTGCCGACATGAACGTGATGGATTGACCATCTGGCGACCAGCGCGGCCTTGAATCGGACCCGTCGCCAGCGGTCAATTGCTTCGGCTCACCACCTTCGGCGCGAATCAGCCAGATGTGTTTGACAACCTTATTGGCTTCGAAATCAACCGCACCCTGCACGTAGGCGATCCAGCGGCCGTCAGGAGAAACTTGCGGATCGGAAGTCCTTTGCACCTTCATCAAATCGTCAAAAGCCATCGGACGTTTCGCATTTGCCACATTGCCCCCTAATACCACAAATAGAGTTACTCCCATCATCAGGAATGTTTTCATAAAAGTGTCTCCAAAGGAACATCTGGAATTCATACTTATACCAGAGGAGCGCCCGATGGGTGGAAGGATTTTGTCAGGCGTCATTCGCGCGAAAGCGGGAATCTAGCTCTTTCCGCAGTGCGTTGCGCGGTTTGGAGTGCGGCAGCTTGCTGGCCGTGCACTGTACCCGTGAAGCGCGAGCAAGCTCGCGGAAGAGGAGCGGCAGCAAGCTGCCGCACTCCGGAGTGCCTGTGTCTTCATGAGCGGACCACCGAGCGCTGTCGAAGTCTTCGCGGATTCCCTGCCTTGGGGAGAGGGTGGCCCGCGTCCGGCGTCCTCACCAGCCCGTCAGCCGACGGCGTCGGGTGCGGGGTTACTTACGTCGCCCAGCAGAAATGCTGTGCCCGGCTTAGGCGTGGCAACGAATTGCAGAGATACCGGAAACCAAGTTTTGGGACTTGCTCTCTTCCCTTTAGGTTATAATTCTGTGCAGACCTGAAATATCCTGTTGGCGGAGGACTCATGCGCTGGCGAGCAATAATCCTGAGCGCTGCGGCTTTGCTAACTCTTAGGCCCGCGATTCTTCGCGCCCAGACGTCCGGCCCGCCAGCCGAGGAAGTCGCCCCACAAGCGAATCTGAATCCGCCGGATGAGAACACTCCGCGCGAACTGGTCTACCCTTATTACTCGTTGCGCGAAGGCACCGAATCGGTGTTGAAGATGATGGACCGCGCGCCGCGGCCTATCGAATACACGGTTGCCGTCCACAGCCAGTCAGGGCAGACGGTCACCTCGCCGCTCAAGACTATTCAGCCCACGGAGGAAGTAGAGATCAATGTCAAGAAGCTCTTGAACGACCTGAATGTGGATTGGCGCGGCGATTTCCTCGAAGGGACGCTCTCCATCCATTTCAAGGGGAAGGGCAATCCATTGGGCGGGAGAATGCTCATCGCAGGCCCGCACGAGAGCTGGAACATCGGGCCGGTGTGGAGTTCGGGGGAGTTTGGCCAGAACATGGTTCCCGCGGAGCTGGACACGCTCTGGTGGGACCTGGGCGGCACGCGCGATGTAGCAATGCGCGTCAGCAACATCACGCCACGCGCCGTGGTGGCGGACCTGTACTTGGAATTCGCCGGCAAACAGCACAAGCTTGCTCCTCTCGAGTTTGGTCCTTACCAGTTGGAGAGGCTTTCAGTCACCGAGCTGCTCAATGGCATGAAGCTGACGGCCTACCAGGCGCCCATTGGAGGATTAAGCATCATCCCGCGTGGGGTCACCAATGCGCTCATCGCTCAGGGGTACATCAGCGATGCGGAATTAGGCCAGCAGGCCGGAGTGCTGTTTCCTCTGCCTCAATTGCAGGCTGCCAGCGCCCTGCACGCAACCGGAGTACCCATAGGGCCGCCCAGCTCGGATTCTCCTTTCGCCGGCATCAAGGACGGCAACTTTACGCCCCACGTCTACCTGCGCAATCAGCTCGATTCCGAACAAACCATCACCCTGACCGTCGAATTTCCCGGCGACGAAGGCCCCCGGCTCATCCCGCTTCCGCCCCTCAAGCTGCCAGGGTTTACAACGCAGGATATTCGGCTGGATTCCTACTACAGCTATCTTCCACTGCCGGCGCCTTATTGCGCGCTGCGTGTCCAGTACAATGGGCCGCCGGGCTCGGTCATTGGGCAACTCACGTCGGTAAATGAAAACAATGCCAGGGTAAATCCGATCCCCCTCGACAATGAAGGAAATGGTTACGCGGGCTCGCTGGCGTCCTATTGGGGTTTTGATGATGAGACTGACTTCCTTGTCTTCCTTACAAACGCGAGCGACAAGGACTGCCGGGTTGCCTTCAAGATCGAGGCCGGAGGCGTTGAGTACAACCTGACGCGCTTAAAGCTGATCCCTCATGAGACCAAGCACATCAACCTGCGTGAACTGAGGGACAAACAGGAAGCGGATTTTCGTGGCAAAGTCCTCCCGGCTACGGTTACTGAGGGCCGGCTCATGTACATTCGCGGGGACAATGTCCCGATGATCGGTCGCGTGGCCGTCGTGCCGCGACTCAAGCAGGGCGCCACGTCACACTGAACGGTGCATCGGCCTTGGGCGTCTCCGCCCAGTGCGGGCCAATGGCCGCTCGGGCTGCAAAGGGGGGGAATCAGCATCGCGCGCCTCTACTTCGGCGGCGACTAGCCCCAAAAACTCCATCCCACAAGAACGGCAAGTTTGGATAGAATGGAAGCCGTAGATTTGCAATGTCAGCAGTGACATGGCGTTGCCGGTCTGCTTGCGGGCTCCGACAAGCTCGCTATGAGCGCGTCCGGGCGAAGGAATTATTACTTCCGCAGGCGATCTGGTAGTGGGTCGGTTCTTGTAGAGGCGGCTTTACTCCGCCACGTGGCGATGCCGCAGAGGCGGGATCGCCGCTACAATACTAAGCTGACCCGCGCCAATGAATTTTCAGGAGGGTACATGCAAAACGGAAGTTGCGATATCGGATTAATTGGTCTGGCAGTGATGGGCCAGAATCTGGTCTTAAATATGAACGACCACGGTTACAAGGTGGCGGTGTTCAATCGAACCGTCTCCAAGGTGGATGACTTCATCAACAACGAAGCCAAGGGCACGCAGGTGGTGGGCACGCACTCGATGGCCGAACTGGCGCAGTCGCTCAAACGGCCCCGCCGCGTGATGCTGATGGTGAAGGCCGGCGACACTATCGATCACATGATCGAAAGCCTGCTGCCGCTCCTCGAACAGGGTGACATCATCATCGACGGCGGCAACTCACACTGGCCGGACACCAGCCGCCGCACCAAATACCTCGCCGACAAGGGACTGCTTTACATCGGCACCGGTGTCTCCGGCGGCGAGGAGGGCGCGCGGCACGGCCCCTCCATCATGCCGGGCGGCAATCCCAAAGCCTGGCCTTACGTGAAAGAGATTTTTCAGGCCATCGCCGCCAAGGTTGAGGACGGATCGCCTTGCTGTGAATGGGTGGGTGAAGACGGCGCGGGCCATTTTGTGAAGATGGTCCACAACGGCATCGAGTACGGCGACATGCAACTCATCTGCGAGGCTTACCAGTTGATGAGGGACGCCCTGGGCCTCAATAGCGACGAACTGCACGCGGCGTTCGAGGAATGGAACAAAGGCGAGCTGGACAGCTACCTGATCGACATCACCAGCCAGATCTTTGCCAAGAAAGATGACGACGGATCACCGATGGTGGACAAGATCCTCGACACCGCCGGCCAGAAGGGCACGGGCAAGTGGACATGCCTCAGCGCCCTCGACCTCGGCATGCCGGTGACTCTGATCGGGGAAGCCGTGTTTTCCCGGTGTCTCTCCGCTCTCAAGGCGGAGCGCGTTGCGGCCTCTGCCATCCTGCCCGGGCCCAAATCCTCCCCCGCGCCCGACCGCATAGCATTTATCGAAGACATCCGGCGCGCCCTGTACTGCTCCAAAATCATCTCTTATGCCCAAGGGTACATGCTCCTGCGCGAAGCAGCCAAAGACCAGGGATGGAACCTCAACTTCGGCGGTATCGCTCTGATGTGGCGCGGTGGCTGCATTATCCGCAGCCGTTTCCTGGGCGAGATCAAGGCAGCCTTCGACAAGAATCCTAGCCTTAGCAATTTGCTTCTCGATGACTTCTTCAGCAAGCTGCTGATCGAGTACCAGCCCGCCTGGCGCCGCGCCGTCGTTCAGGCTGTTCAGTACGGAGTGCCGACCCCTGCCTTCGGCACGGCGCTGGCTTTTTATGATGGTTACCGCACCGCACGCCTGCCCGCCAACCTGCTGCAAGCCCAGCGCGATTTCTTTGGCGCGCACACTTACGAGCGCGTGGACAAGCTGCGTGGCCAGTTCTTCCACACCAATTGGACCGGGCACGGCGGAAGAGTGGCCTCGGGTGTCTACAATGTCTAATCAGGAGAAGGAAAATGAAATACGGTCTTAATATTCGCCCAGACGGCGCTCTGGATCTATTGTCTCTGGGCGCCCTGGTGCACCGCCTCGATACGGGGATCATCCCCTTCCGCAAAGCCACCGAGTGCAAGATCCACGTCAGCGGCGGCGAATTTAATTGCGCCGCCAACCTGGCCGATTGCTTCGGCATGCAGACAGGTATCGCCACCGCAATGGTGGACTACCCGGTCGGCGATCTGATCGCAGAGCGCGTGCGCGCGATGGGCGTGAAGCCTTTCTACAAGCGCTTCAAGCACAACGGCGTCAACGGCCCGAACATGGCCACCGTGTACAGCGATCGTGGCCAGGGCGTGCGCGGCCCGGTGGTCTTCTACAACCGGGCCAACGAAGCCGGCGCAATGCTCAAACCTGGAGACTTCGATTGGAAGGCCATCTTCGCCGCCGGCGTGCGCTGGTTCCACAGCGGCGGCATCTTCGCGGCACTGTCGGCCACCACCGGCGAGCTGATCGTCGAGGGCATGAAGGCTGCCAGGGCCGCCGGCGCGGTGACTTCGTTCGACCTGAACTACCGGGCCAAGCTCTGGAATATCTGGGGCGGCCACGAACGCGCCCTCTCGGTGATTGCGCGCATCGTTGAGCACGCCGACGTTCTGGTCGGCAATGAAGAGGACCTTCAGATGGGTCTGGGCATTCCCGGACCCGAGGTCGCCGCAAAGTCCAAGCTCGATCCCAGCGCTTTCTTCGCCATGATCGACAAAGTAGTGGGGAAGTATCCGCAAGTTAAAATTGTTGCGACGACGTTGCGCGAGGTCCGCTCGACGAACCGGCACGGTTGGAGTGCTGTGGCCTGGATTGATGGCAAGACCCACATGGCTCCGACCGCCGAACTCGATGTGCTCGACCGGGTCGGTGGCGGCGACGGTTACGCCGCCGGCTTCTTCTATGGCCTGCTTACGGGTGAAGAGCCGGAAGAGGCGGTAAAACTAGGCTGGGCGCACGGAGCGCTGCTGACTACCTTCCCAGGTGACACCACCATGGCGACCTTGGAGCAGGTGCGAGCTCTTGCCAAAGGCGGCTCAGCGCGCATCCAGCGCTAGCATTGATTCCACCGGGGCATATACCGCGGGCAGGCGCGAGCCCAGCAAGGGTTCAATACTGCCCGCGGCCCGGCAATCAGTTGGATGCGGGCTGACGGCGTGGCCATGCAGGTGACAAGGTGCTGAAAAGCCAATCTCGTTTTATCCAGATACAACCGGCCTCGACTGCCGGAAAGGCGCAACGGTGGCAATCCAAGGTGTCGAGCCAAAACTCGCCGCTGCGATCTCTACTGCAATCTCATTGCGCAACTTAAGTCCGCCCCATCACGTTCAGGGTGCTGGGCCATGGCGCAAAGATATATAATGACGGTTCGTGCTGAGTCCAACCGAACGATCCTGGCATCTAAATATGTTGCAGGGCAACGAACGGGCACTGGATCTAGATTGTTCTTGGACGGGGTTGGGCTCAGCTTTATTTATTAATCAGGAGGACTAATCCCTTGGATGGTAAAGCCGCAGTGAGCCCGGAAAGCAAGCCCTTCGACCAAACGCAACTCGACCAACTATGCATCAATACCATTCGGTTTCTTGCCGTCGACGGAGTTCAGAAAGCGAACTCCGGTCATCCCGGACTGCCCATGGGCGCTGCGCCCATGGCCTACGTGCTCTGGACGCGTTTCATGCAGTACGATCCCCTCAAACCTGGTTGGCCTAATCGGGACCGGTTCGTCCTTTCCGCCGGACACGGCTCGATGCTTTTGTACAGTCTTCTTCACTTGACCGGATATGGCCTCCCGCTCTCCGAGCTTCAGCAGTTCCGGCAATGGGGGAGCAAGACACCTGGCCATCCTGAATACGGACTGTCGGACGGCATTGAGACGACTACCGGGCCTTTGGGCCAGGGATTCGGGACCGGTGTAGGCATGGCCATTGCGCAAAAGTATCTCGCGGCGCATTTTAACCGCCCTGAACACGACATCTTGAATTACAAGATCTATGGCATCGTCAGCGATGGCGATTTGATGGAAGGGGTGGCCTCGGAGGCGGCTTCGCTGGCTGGTCACCTGGGGCTCGACAATATTATTTATTTCTATGATGACAACCACATCTCGATTGAAGGCTCGACGCACCTGGCGTTTACGGAGGACCGCGGCGCGCGTTTCGAGGCTTACGGCTGGTTCGTGCAGAGGTTAGCGGACGGCAACGATCTGGAGGCAATTGATGCTGCGATTCGCGCCGCGCAGGCAGAAAAGGAGCGGCCCTCCATCATCATGATCCGAACGCACATTGGCTACGGCAGCCCCAACAAACAGGACACGGCAGAGGCGCATGGCAGTCCGTTGGGTGAAGAGGAAGTGAAGTTGACCAAGCAGAATTTGGGCTGGCCACTGGAGCCGAAGTTCTACATCCCGGAGGATGCGCTTGCCCATTTTCGCAAAGCCATGGAGCGCGGTGAAAAGGCGGAAACGGAATGGCAGACGCGACTTGCAGATTACCGAAAGGCTTATCCGGACCTCGCGGCGGAGTGGGACCGATTCGTCAAGGGTGAGCTCCCCGAGGGTTGGACTGCCAAGCTTCCCACATTCAGTTCTGCTGAAAAACCCATGGCTACCCGCCAGGCTTCCGGCAAAGTGTTGAATGCCATCTCGCCCAGCCTGCCCATGCTCTTGGGCGGCTCGGCAGACCTGGCGCCCTCGACGAATACACTGATCAAGGGAGAGGGAGACTTTAGCAGAGGTAACTATGGCGCTCGTAATTTCCACTTCGGGGTGCGCGAACATGGCATGGGCGCAATAATCAATGGCATGGCGCTCAGCGGGCTTATCCCTTATGGCGCGACGTTCTTCATCTTTTCAGATTATCTACGGCCCGCCTTGCGTCTGGCGGCACTGATGGAAGTTCATTCTATCTTCGTCTTCACGCACGACAGTATCTTCCTCGGCGAGGATGGGCCCACTCACCAACCCATTGAGCACTTGCCGGCGTTACGGGCCATCCCTAACCTCAGCGTGATTCGGCCCGCTGACGCGAATGAGACGGTGGTGGCATGGCGCGTGGCGATTGAGCATCGGGGCGGGCCGGTGGCGCTGTGCCTGACCCGGCAAGGTTTGCCCATCGTTGATCGCAGCAGGTATGGTGCGGCGGAAGGTTTGGTCAAAGGCGCTTATGTGCTGGCGGATGGCAAAGGGAAGACTACGGAGATCATCCTGATTGCCTCGGGCTCCGAGGTAGCCCCGGCCCTGGAGACTTACGAAAAGCTGACGGGAGAGGGAATCGCAGCGCGGCTGGTGAGCATGCCTTCGTGGGACCTGTTTGAGAAACAGCCCCAATCTTACCGGGACGAGGTTCTGCCGCCCGAAGTGACGGCGCGGCTGGCCATTGAGGCTGCGGCGCCCTTCGGTTGGGAGCGCTACGTCGGAACCAAGGGCGATGTGATGGGCGTCAAACGCTTTGGGGCGTCGGCGCCGTACAAGATCCTGGCGGAGAAATTTGGATTTACTGCGGCCAACATTCTGCAACACGCCCATAAGTTGCTGGGCCGCTGAGCAGTGACAAGTGACAAGTAGTGAGTCGGGAGTCAAGAGGCACTAAGGGGTAAGCAGAAGAAAGGGCACTAGGTCGTTGACCGCATGACAAGATTCTATAATAAATTGTTTTTGGGGAATCTTTGGGCCTATACTAGGGCATGTCGCGACGCCCCCTTGAGGTGAAGGTATCAGCCGAAGATCAGAAGCAG
>Ga0182027_10000685_pt1 | contig 58003 bp, 49 predicted proteins | sample 712E1DmetaG_FD_121300 | JGI IMG/M metagenome (GOLD analysis project Ga0182027, IMG submission 121300) | Permafrost microbial communities from Stordalen Mire, Sweden - 712E1D metaG (Illumina Assembly) | ecosystem: Environmental > Terrestrial > Soil > Wetlands > Permafrost | place: Sweden...
CCCCTCCTCCCTCGCCTGCTGCAACCGCCCCCGCCACCCCCGCCGCCACCGCCGCCACCGCCGGAACCGTGCCCGCGCCCGCGCCTGCGCCCGCGCCGGAGCCTGAAGTCAGCCCGGAACACGCAGCCCTGGTGAGTGATTTGCACTGGCTGGTTCACGAAGGCCACGTGATTGAGTTTGCCAATGGGATTTTGGAAACGGCAAAGCGACCCGTTCCCAAGCCCCCAAAACCGCAACCCAAACCGCAAACGCCAGTCCCTGAGCAAACGGCCGCGCCCGCCACCGGAGCGGTCGCAACTCCGGAGGCGGCGGCAACTCCGGAGGCGCAATCTGCGATCGCAACGCCGGAGACTCCGACTTCCCCGGCGGGCAGCGAAGCGCCCGCCCTGCCGGAGGCGGCGCCAGTGCCGGATGCTGGCGTCCTCCAAGCCGCAATCCACGACAGCCCGCAAACATGCGGGCCAGCGACCAACAATACCATTCCACAATCCGCAATCCCGGCGTCGGCGCCGGCGCCGGAACATTCCGCCGCGCCGCAAACAGAAGGGCTGCCGGGCTGAGGACCGGCCCAGTCGCGCGCGCAATCCAATTGCCGGCGCAATTTAAATCTATGCCATTTACCAAATTTGGGCTTTCTCCGGCGATCTTGCAAGGGATCAAGGCCGTGGGCTATATAGACCCGACGCCGGTTCAAATCCGCACCATTCCGCTGATCATGCAAGAGCGTGATGTCATCGGCAGCGCGCAAACCGGCACCGGCAAAACCGCCGCGTTCGCCCTGCCGATTTTATCCAAGCTGGAACCGCACCAACAAAAAAGCCGCGCCCTGGTTTTGGAGCCGACGCGCGAACTGGCCGCGCAGGTGGAAACAGCCATTCACGATTTTGCGCGCTTCACCAATTTGCGCACCGCCGTGCTCTACGGCGGGGTCGGCTACGGAAAGCAATTCGACGCCCTTAGCGGCGGGGCAGATGTCATCGTCGCCACGCCGGGCCGATTGCTCGACCACATGGAGCGCGGCACCTGCCGCCTCGACCAGGTCAAATACCTGGTGCTGGACGAGGCCGACCGGATGCTGGACATGGGCTTCCTGCCCGACGTGCGCCGCATCGTCCAAAAAGTCCCGCGCGAGCGGCACACTTCTCTTTTCTCGGCGACCATTCCCCCGGAAATAGCCACCTTGGTGCAGTGGGCCATGAAAAATCCCGAAACGGTGGAGATCGGGGCCAGACGCACGCCGGCGGAAACGGTGTCCCATGTCATTTACCCCGTGGCCGAAGGCCAGAAGACGCAGTTGCTCCTCATGCTGCTGGAGCGGCTGAAATGTGATTCCGTCATCATCTTTTGCCGCACCAAGCACGGGGCCGACCACGTGGCAAACTCCCTCAAACGCCATAACCATCCGGTCGCCGTTTTGCATTCCAACCGCACCCAGCGCGAACGCGAAGACGCCTTGCGCGGTTTCCGCCAGGGACGATTCGAGGCCCTCGTCGCCACCGACATCGCCTCGCGCGGGCTGGACATTGCCGATGTCAGCCACGTCATCAATTATGACGTCCCGCAGCACCCGGAGGATTACATTCATCGCATCGGCCGGACGGGCCGGGCCGAGCACAGCGGCGACGCGCTCACCTTGATGGTGGCGGCCGACGCCTCGCACGTCTATGCCATCGAACGGTTCATCAGCCAAAAAATCCGGCGGGTGAAACTGGACGCTTTTGACTACCAATACACCGCCCTGTTTGAGGAGGAGAAGCCGGGGCAGAAGCCCTCCTTCCCCGGCAAGGTGCGCGGGGCGCGCATTCGCGGCGGTTACTTTTTCGGCCCGGCAAAACGGCGCTGAGAATTTAGAATTGGGAATCGGGAATTGTTCAGATGGGGTGATCTGAGGAGAAAATGTCCCAATCTTCCATTCGAAATTCCCAATTCCACATTGCCCGGGATGGTGCCGACGGAGGGGGTCGAACCCACACACCCTTCCGGGTACTAGATTTTGAGTCTAGCGCGTCTGCCAATTCCGCCACGTCGGCTCCCAGGCTTCCGCACACCATAGCAGAAGGGTTCGCGCCGGTGCAAGCAGGACTGGTTGAAATCGTTTCTATTTCAGGCGGTTGAAGGTGTCTTGCAGGATCTGCCAGTCTTTTTTGCCGGCGACTTTCTTTTGCGCGGCGGCATTGATCTCGGCTTCCAGCTTGTTCTTGGTCGCACGGCCGGATTTGTAGAATATGCCGAAATATCCGGGAAAAGGCGCGTCGGCCAGTTTGTAGGCGGCCACTTCGTCCGTGACATCGTGATCCATGGGAACCAGATCGAACTTGCCGCCTTTGCGCGGGTTGGAGGCATCGAAAGCCCCTTCGAAGAATTCCACGCACTCGCTCAGGCATTCGATCACGCTGAAGCCGTCGTGGTCCATCGCCGCTTCCATCATTTGCAGCAGATGGTTGGGGTTGGCGTGAGTGGCGCGGGCGACGAAGCTGGCGCCGGCGGAAATAAGCTGCTTCATCGGGTTGATCGGTTGATCCACCGCGCCCCAGATGTCGGTCTTGCTCTTGAACCCGACGGGCGAGGTGGGCGAGGTCTGCTTTTTAGTGAGTCCATAAACCCAGTTATCCATCACCACGTAAGTCATCTTGATGTTCTTGCGCGCGGTGTGGTTGAGATGATTGCCGCCGATGGAAAAGGCGTCGCCGTCGCCGCCGAAAACAAAAACGTGCAGATCGGGCCGGGTCAGGGAAATGCCGCCGGCCAGGGGCAGGGCGCGCCCGTGGATGTAGTGGACGCCGTTGGCCTGCACGAAATAGGGGAACCGGCTCGAACAACCAATGCCGGCGACGGTCGTGATGCTTTCATGCGCCAATTTGCGCTTCTCGATCAGTTTGAGATATAGCGCCAGCACCGAAAAATCGCCGCAGCCCGGACACCACGTCGGGTGATCGGCGGAAAGATCCTTTTTCGTCAGCGGCTTGCGCTCGAATGGGAAGGGCGGCGGCGCGACGGTCACGGCCACGGGGGCGAGACGAGCGGGCGGGGCGATTTGGAGGGTGGGTTCGCTCATAAAACTGTAAATGGATGGCTTTGCTTGGTTCGCTCTTTTGTTGGTTCCTGGATGTTCATGCCGTTTGCTGGCTCGCGGGCTTCTACATTTTGCGCAGGCCGGCGGCCAGATCGCCTTTGACCCTTTCCAGAATCTCCCGCACCCGCCAAGTCAGCCCGTCGGTTTTGTTCATGCCGCGGATCTTCGGATCGCATACCCGCGCCCGCAGCAAGCCGCCCAACTGCCCATAGCCGTAGGGGCCTTCATCATTCATCTCCACCACATAGACATGGTTGAAACCGGAAAAAATGTTCTCCAGCCCCGGTGGCAGTGGGCTGAGATACCGGATGTGGACCGACGAAACACTGTCCCCGGCCGCGCGCGCGCGATCCACCGCCTCGCGAATCGGCCCCTGGGTGGAACCCCAGCCCACCAGGAGGATGTCGCCTTCGGGCGGCCCATAAACCTGCGGGATCGGCAGTTCGGCGCCCAGGCTCTGCAATTTGTGGCGGCGTTTGGCCGTCATTTCCGTATGCAGCTTGGGGGAGGCGGTCGGGTGGCCCATTTCATCGTGTTCCAGCCCCGTCGCCACGGGATATTTCCCGTTCAAAATCGGCGTGCCGGGCAGGACGCGCGGAGTCACGCCGGTGAGCGAGTCCAAATCGTAAGGAGTGTATTCGGCCACGGCGCTCAGGTCCGGCGTAATATCCTGGCAAACCTTCTCCAGGTTCGGCTCCTCAAAAGCCTCAATCCGCGTGGCGATCGCCTGGTCGCTCAAAATCACTACCGGGATGTTGTACTTGCGGGCAATGTTGACGGCCTCAATGGTCACGTAAAAGCAATCCTCCACCCCGGTGGGGGCGATGACCACTCGCGGCGCGTCGCCGTGGCCGCCATAACAGGCGATGTTCAAGTCCGACTGCTCGACGCTGGTGGGCATGCCGGTCGAGGGTCCGCCGCGCTGGACGTCAATGACGATGAGAGGGATTTCGGCCATGACCGCCCAACCGAGGGCTTCCTGCTTCAGCGAAATGCCCGGTCCGCTGGATCCGGTGACGGCGACCCGTCCGGCCCAACTGGCCCCGATGGCCATGGAAATGGAGGCAATTTCATCTTCGCATTGCACAAAGGTGCCGCCATATTTGGGCAACTCGCGCCGCAGCAATTCCATGACTTCCGACCAGGGGGTGATGGGATAGGCCGCGCCGAAACGGACGCCGGCCGCAATCAAGCCGTAAGCCAGCGCTTCGTTGCCGGTCATCACGACCTGCTGGCCGTTGCGTTTCTTCGGATCAGTGAACTGGAATGTTTCCAGCACGTTGCCCATCGAATAGCCGTAGCCGGCGTGGAAAGCCGACATGGCATTTTTCACCACGCTCTCGTCCTTGCCTCCGAAACGCTCGGAGATGAGGCGTTCGAGCTTGGGCACGTTCAAATCGAACATCTTGGCCACCAAGCCGAGGGAGAAAATGTTTTTGCCCTTGTCCTTGCCCGTCCCGCCGATGGCTTCGATCGTCCGGCTGGATATGGGAATGCCCACGTGCCGGTAGTCCTTCTCCCACGCCGGGTTGGGCTGGACGTGGTCGGAGTCATAGATCACGATGCCGCCCTTGCGCAGCGAACTGAGGTGGCTCTCGTAGGAATGTTGATAAAAGGCCATCAACACATCCGTCTCATCCCCGGAACTGAGGACGTCGCCCGAGCCAATGCGGACCTGGAAAATGGACGGCCCGCCGGAAATGGTGGAGGGGATGGTCATAAAGGTCATGACCTCCTGCTCGCTGCGGCCGGCCAGGCGCGCCAGAAAACCGCCGATGGCCTGGATGCCGTCTTGCGAATTGCCCGCAAAGCGGATGACCGCTTCCGAGATTTTCGATACTTTAGGGACGCCAGCCGACACACTAGCCGTCGCAGTTAAATTGCTCATGCTTTTACCAGTCAAATTTTGCGTTGCACCGGGCAGAGGGGCGATCCTTGCCACCACGCCGTTCCCGAAGCTCGTACTTATTCTTACAGGATGCTAACACGATACTATAAGCGTGTCAAATGGGCAGGAATATAGTCAAGTGACTGTCCATCAACAACTTGTGATAAAAACAGCCTTCCTAGGAAGCTGTTTAAGGCAAAGTATAATCGCGGCTTATTGAGGCGCTGGTCAACTTTAAGCCCGGTCATACACTTGGTTGCTCTGTGGAATGCAAGAAAAGTCGGCTTGCAGTTCCCTTACTTCGCACCGCCCGGGCCGCGGCTTCCCGGACGCGTTCCAAAATCACCTCCGCCAGGAGCGGTTCCCCGCCGACGCTGGCGCTGTACCAGAGGCGTTTGCCTTCCCGTTCGGTCGGGTTGCGCCAGGTCGGTTGGCCAAGCTGCAGACGCTCCCGCACCACCGCCTTGGGCGCGCCCAGCATCACCGGGATGTCTTCAAAGGAATGCAAACCGTCGCTGATAAAAAATGGCGCCACCACGATGTTCCTGGTTTGCGCCAGCTTGTAGCAATCGCCCACGCGCGGGTCCTCCTCCATGAAAACGGCGTGAACTTGCGCGTAGAGATTCTTCGCCCGGATCAATTCCACCTGCCGCTCGATGGCTTTGCGCGAATTCTCGTTGTTGCCCGTGCCGTGTCCGGCGATGAACAGGGTCGTCTCGGCCGGTCTGGGCGCGCGCGGGAAGGGAAATTTTTCCACGATCTCGCTCGCGCGCGCCAGCAGGACTCCCGTCATGCTTGGATGCGTCCCCACCGGGCCGCAGTAATGAAAAGTCTGGGCGCCGCGCTTTTGCACGGGGGAAAAATTGGGTTCGCCTTTCTGGCGAAAGCCCAGTTCGCGCGGGATGATCTCCTCGGTGAAATACCCTTCGCTGATGAACAGCGGCACGACGAACACACGCGGCGCAAAAACTCCGCGCATCACCTGGGCCAGGTAAGGTTCCTGTTTCCAGAATGTCTCCCGCACCTGGGCAAAAATGTTGCGCCGGCGCAATTCGTCGGCGTGCTGATAAGTGGGCGCGGCGGAGTCGGCATTGAGCGTCGAGCCGTGTCCAACCAGCACCAGGGCCGCGTCTGAAAAATCATCCATCACAACGCCCAATGGTTATCCAAGGAATAGCGAACCGCAAGTGGCGGAAGAATTTTGGCACGGGTCAACGCCGCTGGAAAGGGCCGGTGGATGCGCGATAAGAGGCGCTGCAGCGCAACCAATGCCGGTTCAGGAAAAACGCGGCCGCCATCAGGCATAAACCCAGAAGCCACCAGAAAGCGGCTGGCCAATTCACGTTTGAAACCGACTCGAAAATTACGACCGAGGCCGGCATGGCGAGTGCCATTGCCAGTACGTAGCCAATTCCACCAAAGCGAACCATGAGACTGAACGCGGCACACATGGCGCCCGCCATACAAATCAGAAATGAGGCCGAGTAATGAATTAGGAAGTGACCAGGACTAATCCACTGAATTATCGCCACTCCAGCGATCATGCCCAATATGCCAAAAAGCGGCATCAGCAACAAAGTCAATGCAAGCCGCCCCGCCGATAGAGGCAGGCTCCGCAGCAACCGCATTCCGCCGCGCAAAAATCCCGTGTATGCTATAGCGCCAAATACAAACAGGAAACGCCAAATGAAGTCATTTTCGCGGATGCGCATCTTAAAAATAAAAAAGAATGCCGGGAACAGCAAGCCGAAAAGCAAGCCGCTCCGCCCAACCTCGAAAAAGACTCCGCCAAATCGCGCCATGCCTGGTTTGAAAGGTGGAATTCGTGTGGGCGCTTGGGTGGAATATTGCCCGCTGCCGGGACGCTTCCTGGTTCGTCCGGTGACTAGCTTTTCCGACCGCAAACACCCCCAAAACGTGAGAAGCAGTCCGAGCAAACCCGCGCCGAGCCAAACGACGGGACTTTGCTTTGTGATGTCGAACAGATCTGGATAGAAGATGCCAAACAAGAAGGCGGCAAACCACAGCAGCATCCATGATTGGGCGAAATAATTGACGTCTTCCGGCGCCATCGGTGAAAAGCAGGTAAAAATGCAACAGCTTGCTCCGGCCCATATCAGCGAGGCCACCACAACCGCGGCGAAACTTGTCAATAGGATTGCAGAAAAAGGAGTGGAAAAAAAACAAGCAGATAGCAGGCTGGCCAGGGCAAATGTCCCCGCGACGGCGAGCACTGGCAAAAAAACAGCAATGCCCCAATAGTAAAGGGCCGTCGTTCTTCTGGAGATGGGCAGCGTCACGATGACCCCAGTGTGCCCCCCCTTCTGGTCCAGCAAGAGTGGCAGCATAAACAGGCAAACGAACGCGAAGCTGCCGTGCGCATCCTTCCCCTGCGCCATCCACATCAGGTCAATCATGCCCACGAATAAAATCCCAAACAAGTAGTCCCATCCCCGGCGCCGCAAGTAATCCACGATGATCCGTTTCATAGGTTTGACTCCCCGGCCAACGCCACAAAAACGTCTTCCAGAGTGACGGGCGTGGTCGAGATTTGCCGCGCGCCGCGCTCCGCTAGGGTCTCCAGACTGTTTTTTCGTCCGTCCACCAAGGCCTGCCAGCGGTCGCGCTCGTGTTTTTGGACGAAGAAACCTTCGGGCGGCGTGAACGCCGCGCCGTTCTCGGTGACGAAATCCACCAACTGAAATCGCTCCATCAGCTCGCTCGTCGGGCCTTCCACAAGCAGTTGACCGTTTTTGATCATTCCGATGTTGTCGGCAAAGCGTTCCAGGTCGCTCAGGCTGTGCGAAGAAATAATCACCGTGCGCTCTTCGTTTTGCATGGCGGCGAGCAGTTCGGAAAAAATTTGCCTTTTGGAGACGGCATCCAGTCCCGCCGTCGGTTCATCCAGAATCAGCACTTTGGGATGCCAGGAAAGGGCGAGAATCAAACCGAGCTTGACCCGGGTGCCGAAGGAGAGCGCGGCAATTTTATCGTCCGTATTGACCTGAAGGTTTTTGAGAAGTTGCTCGCAGTAGGATTCGTCCCAGGACGGATAAAAGCCGCGCACGAAGCGAATCACTTTCCAGACCTTGCCCCACGCCTGATAATTCACCTCTGGGCTGGCGTAGCCGACCTGCCGCTTCATGGCCACTTCGTCGCGGCGATTGTCCAAGCCAAGGACGGTGATGGAACCGGCCTCGGCGTCGCCCATGCCCATGATCAGATCCAGCGTGGTGGTTTTGCCGGCGGCGTTGGGGCCGATCAAACCGTATATGGCCCCGGACGGTACCGTCAAATCAAGCGGGCCGAGCTGGAAACGGCCGAAAGATTTTTTCAAACCGCGAATTTCAATGGCGTTGGTATTCATGATTTTTCCTTGGTGTTGATGCGGCGGAACAGGTCGGCGATTTCTTTTTCGGCTAAACCGGCTTCGCGGGCTTCTCGGACGGCGGCTCGGAGCAGTTCCCCGGCTCGCTCGGTTTTGACCTGGCGGCTGCGGTCGTCGCCGTTGCGGGCGACAAACGTGCCCAGGCCCTGGCGGCGCAGAATGATGCCCTCCCGCTCCAGTTCCTCGTAGGCCCGCTTGACCGTGATGACGCTGACCATCAGTTCCCCGGCCAATTGCCGGAACGAAGGGAGGGCGGCGTCTTCCGCCAAACGGCCTTCGCTGATCTCCCGCTTGAAGCCGTCCACGATCTGCTGGTAAAGCGGCCCGGCCGCCGGGGAAATCGGCGGCAGCAGGCAGGCTGGCTTTTTCTCATTCACTGCATCTATTGTATATGATCTATATATACAGTCAAGGGGCAAAGTGAGATTTTTTAGTGCCTCAATCTTTGGTGGTAGGGCGAGATTCTGTCGAGCCGTGACTCGATTTCTTGGGACAATGCCACAGCCCGCCAGAAGCCGACCCATTACCGCAAAAAGATTTTTCTTGTTTCGTCGGTCACCGGCTCCAAATCGCGCAGCAATTGGTCCCAATCCACGGTCAGCCCGGTGGCGACTACGGAAGGGTCAAGCATGGCGCCTTCCAGGGCATGCGCGTCCACCAACTGCTGTGAAACCGCCGGGTTGCGCAGAAAATCAAAAAATTGTTGCGCCGCCTCTGGATGGGGACAGTTCCTCACCACGCCCACAGTGTTGGGCAGAAAAAGCGTTTCCGGGGTGACGGACAGGGCCAGCACGGGCGAACCCTCGCGCTGGGCGTCGGCAATGTCATCGGAATCGGCCAGGCCAATCCACGCTTCGCCGCGGGCCACCTGTTTGACCACCACGGAGTTGCCATCCACCAAGAAGGGTTTGTTGCGCAGCAGCGCTTCGCACCAGGCCCGCCAGGCGGCGTCCCCCCAAAGCTGGCGCAAGGCGTGGAAATGTGTGGCGGTGGTGCCAAAAAGCGGATAGGCCAGCGCCACCTTGCCGGACCAGATTTGGTTGGTGACATCGCGGAAAGAGCGGGGCGCGTCGGCGGCTTTGATGAAATTAGTATTGATGACGATGCGGCGAGTGCGGTAACCCAGGCGCGTCCAGGCGTTGGTGTCGCGGAAGACGCCGCGGGCGGCCAGTTGCCGGGTGCGAAACTCCTCGTTGTTCCAAAAGACGTCGCACTGCGGATTGCTTTTTTCCGCCAGCAGGCGGTTGACCAGGCCGACCGTTTTCACCGCCTCGCTGTCATAGACCGCCCGCGCCTGGATGCCGGTTTGCTTTTCAAACTCCTTGAGAATCGGTTCCGCATACACCTCGTCCTGCGAGGTGTACACCACCACCACCGGCGCGGCGGGGCGATGGCACGCGGTTACGAGGCAAAGGGTGAGGATGGAAAAAAAGAGGCGGGTTTTCATGTTTCGTCGTTGTTGACAGGCCAGTCCGTTGCGGTGGCGCGGGCGCGGTTAGTGATCCGGCCCCGTCTCAGCTCCAGCACCTCGTCGCACAAGGCCAGGACTTCCCGGCGGTCGTGGGTGATGTAGAGCATGGGCAAATGAAATTCGTCGCGCACGCGGCGGAGGTGGGGGATGATCTTGGCCTTCAGCGCCTGGTCCAGTCTGGCCAGCGGCTCGTCCAGCAGCAACAGCCGGGGCGAGGACAATAACGCGCGCGCCAGGGCCACGCGCTGCTTTTCTCCGCCGGACAAATCGGTCACGCGCCGTTGCGCCAATGGCTGGATCGCCAAAACTTCGCAGACATGCTCAAAACGGAACACCGGAGCCGCGCGCGAACCGGATTTCTGCCCGTAAAGAAGATTTTGGCGGACAGACAAATGCGGGAACAAGGCCAGGTCCTGCGGCACGTAACCCATTTCGCGCCGACGGGGCGGCACGCGCGTTTTGACCGCCGTGTCGGTCAGCACGCGGTCGTCCAGTTGAATGAAGGCGGAGGCGGGGCGGCGCAATCCGGCGATCAAATCCAAGAGCGAAGTCTTGCCCGCGCCGGACGGCCCGAAGATGGCGGTCACCGGGCTGCGCAATTCCACGTCCACCTCGATGCTGAAATCGGCGACGGGCAAGGAGATGTTTTTGAGGAGCAGCTTCACGGCAGTTTACTTGCGACCCGGCCATTTGGAACGGAGCAGGAGGCATTCACTGATCCAGACGGCCAGGAAGGCCAGCGCCACGGAGACGCCGAGCAAGCGATACGCCTGGGCGTCCTGCCCAAGCTGGACGTGCTGGAAAATGGAAAGGGAAAGGGTGGAGGTCTGCCCGGGAATGTTGCCGGCCACCATGATGGTCGCGCCAAATTCGCCCAGCGCCCGGGCGAAGGCCAGGGTCATGCCGCCCAAAATGCCCCGCCAGGCCAGCGGCAGGGTGATGGTGAAGAACACGCGCCCTTCGCCCGCGCCCAGCGTGCGCGCGATTTGCTCGAAACGCGGGTTGACTTGGTCGAACGCGATCCGGGCGCAGAGCACGAGCAGCGGGAAGGACATCACCCCCAGCGCGATCAGCACGCCGCGCCATGTAAATACTATATCCAAATTAAGCGTCTCATGGAAAAACCGCCCGAGCGGGCCGCGCCGCCCCAACAACTTGAGCAGGATCAATCCTGTCGCCACTGGCGGCATGACCAGCGGCATGGTTACGACGGTTTCGACCAGCGATTTCCCCGGCCAGTCGCGGCGCGCCAGCAGCCAGGCCGCGGCCAGGCCAAAGGGCAGGATGACCAATGTGCTCAGGGCCGATACCCAGGCCGTAAACCAAACAATCTGCCATTCTTCGGCGTTCATGCGGCGCTTATTTTATGAGAATGAAGCCGAACTTTTCGAACACCCGCTCCGCTTCCGCCGAGCCGAGATAAGCGAGGAATCTCCGGGCGGCCGCCGGGTCCTTGGCATCTTTCAGCATGGCCATGGGATAGACAATAGCCGGTCCCTCGTCCGGCGGCACGGCGAAAGCAACCTTGACGCTTTTGGAAATGGCGGTGTCAGTCTGATACACCATCCCGGCCTCGACATTTCCCGATTCCACCGCCGCCAGGGCGGCCCGCACATTGTCGGTGGGCACGACTTTCGATTCGAGGGCCGGCCAAAGACCAAGCTTCTCCAGATATTGCCTGGCATAAATTCCCGCCGGCACCGTCTTCGGGTCCGCCAGCGCGATGCGTTTGACGGCCGCCTGCGTCAAATCTTTGGCCGAGCCCATGACCAGCTTGCTGTCGCCGGCCACGACGATGACCAGGGAATTGGACAAGCGGTTTGTGCGCGTTTGCGGGGCGATCAGGCCCTGTATGGAATCCATTTTCGCTTCATCCGCGGAGAAAAAAATGTCCGCCGGAGCGCCCTCCAGAATTTGCCGCGCCAGGGAACTGGAACTGCCGAAATTCAGCGCGACCTTCTCTCCCGTCTGCCGGCTGTAAGTCTGGGCGATTTCCTGCAAACCGTCCGTCAAACTTGCCGCCGCGAACACGACAATCGAGCCTGCCCGCGCCGCCGCCCCGCCCAGAACGAGGCCGGCCGCGAGAATACTCTGGAGAAACCCATTCATTTGCGTCCTGTATAGCCCACCAACCGCGCGCTACGCAAAACAAAGTGGGGCTATGGGGGCCGGGAAGTCATGCCAAGCGTAGAGGTTGCCCCGCATTTTGGATTGTTCATTTCGATTTAATCTTGCTTGAATGTGCCGCGTCCAAATTTTATGCCGCGCAAACAACCTGCCAAGTCGAACCGCGATCTCCATATTCTGGCCGTCGTCGGCAGCTTGGGGCGGGAGTCGGTCACGCGGGTGGTCATGCGCGAAATCGCCGCGCGGTTGACGGCGCGGAAATGCCGGGTGGATCTGCTGGATTTTCACCACGAGCCGCTGCCGCTGTTTAATCCCGACACGGCTTTCCAATCGCCCGCCTTTTCCGCCTTGAAAGAGCGCGTGGAGCGGGCGGATGTCTTTGTGTTAGGCTCGCCCGATTATCACGGCAGCATGAGCAGCGCGATGAAAAGTTTCCTGGACCATTTCTGGCATGAATTCGCCGGCAAGCTCTTCGCCACCGTTGTGGTCTCCCATGAAAAGGGCCTGACCGCCAGCGACCAGTTGCGCACGGTGGCGCGACAATGCAACGCCTGGTCGCTCCCTTATGCGGTCTCGGTCCACGCGCAGGACGACGTGAAGGGCGGGAAAATCGCCGAGGCCGCGCTGCGACGGCGGTTGCGGATGCTCACGCGCGACATCGCGGTCTATGGCGCGCTCTTGGCGCAACAACGGGCCGCGGATCTGGCCGGCACGGAACCCGGATTCCTGGCGCGGTTGCGGGCGACGAAACAGGCGGAAGGAGATTAAGATTAGGATTAGGAGAGGCTGCCCAAAAAAGTGAAAGGCAGCCCTCGATTTCCCTTTTTTCATTTTGTAATTCCCGGTTCTCCCGTAGCATTCCGCCATGAACAATCAAGTGGCAGGATTTACCAAGGAGGATCCGTGGCGGGTATTTCGCATCATGGCCGAATTCGTGGATTCGTTCGAGACACTCTCCCAGGTCGGGCCGGCGGTGACGGTTTTTGGGTCGGCGCGCACCCCGCCAAGCGATCCCTTTTATCAGGCCGCGGTCACCATTGCCAAAGGGCTGGCCAAGATCAACCTGGCCCTCATCACCGGGGGCGGGCCGGGGATCATGGAGGCGGCCAATCGCGGCGCGGCGCGGGCGGGTGGCAAATCGGTCGGGTTGAACATCGAGCTGCCCTTCGAGCAGAAAGGCAACCGTTACACCAATGTCCCCCTTCATTTCCATTATTTCTTTTCCCGCAAGGTCTGCTTCGTCAAGTATAGCATCGCCTTCGTCTTCATGCCCGGCGGCTACGGCACGCTGGACGAGTTTTTTGAAGTGCTGACCCTGGTGCAAACCCACCGCATCCCGCGCTATCCGCTGATCCTGTTCGGCAAAGATTATTGGAACGGTTTGCTCCACTGGATCAAAACCACGGTGGAGAAGGGCGAATTCATCAGTCGCGGCGACTTGGACTTGGTGACGGTGACCGACGACCCCCAGGAGGCCATCGCGGTCATTGCGGAGTACCTGGAGCGGGTCGGCCCGCCGGAATCCACTCCCATCGCCATGGCCTGAGGCCCGGCGCCCCGGAGTTTTCCCATGGGTATGATGTATCAAGTCACCCGCCTGGAGAACGGATTGACGGTGGCCACGGCGGAGATGCCGCACATGGCCAGCGTGAGCGTGGGCATCTGGGTGGGCGTCGGCGGCCGGTGCGAGCCGGCGGCGCTCAGCGGCATTTCCCATTTCATCGAACATCTTCTTTTCAAGGGCACCAAACGGCGCTCGGCCCGCCAGATTTCCCAGGCGGTCGAGGGCATCGGCGGCTACCTCAACGCCTTCACCAGCGAGGAACACACCTGCTTTTACGCCAAGGCCCGCCATGACCGCCTGGAGGAACTGCTCGATGTCCTCACCGACATGTTTCTCCATTCCACCTTCGATCCCGTCGAACTGGCCAAGGAACGGGAAGTGATCAAGGAGGAACTGGCCATGTTCCTGGACCAGCCGCAACAATACGTCCAGGAATTGCTCAACGCCACCCTCTGGCCGGGCCAGCCCCTGGGCCGCTCCATCACCGGCACCGAAAAAACGCTCGACGCCATTTCGCGCGAACAAATAGTTGACTTCCAAAGAAAGCACTACGGCGCCTCGGCCGTGGTGATCGCGGCGGCGGGACGCCTCAAACACCGCCAGGTTCTGAAAGCGCTGGCCGCTTACGCGGCCAAATTTTGGCCCGGCCCGCGCCCGCCCTTCGCCCCCGCCACCGCCGCCCAAACCAAACCGGTCGCGCGCCTCCACACCAAAAAAACCGAGCAGACCCAGATCGCTTTCGGCCTGCGGGCCTGCTCGCGCCATCATCCCCGCCGCTTCGCCTTGCGCCTGCTCAACGCCGTCCTGGGGGAGAACATGAGTTCCCGCCTTTTCCAGACCGTCCGCGAAGACCACGGCCTGGCGTATTCCATTTACAGCGCGAACAGCTTTTTTGACGACACGGGCGACCTGGTCATCTCCGCCGGCCTGGACCCGGCCAATCTCGAAAAAACGCTCAAAATCATTGTCCGCGAGTTGAAGCGATTGACCAGACAACCTGTGCCCGCCGCCGAATTGGCGCGGGCGCGCGATTACCTCCTCGGCCAGCTTGATTTGAGTCTCGAGAACAGCGAGAACCAAATGATGTGGATTGGCGAACAGTGGCTGGGCTACGGAAAAATCCTTCCGCCCGGCCGCGTCAAGCAACGTCTGAGCCAGGTCACGCCCGCCGACGTGCGCTCCGCCGCGCGCGAGTTCATCCGGCCCGAGCAATTCAACCTGGCCCTGGTCAGCCCGCTCAAATCGTGCCGGCGAGTGGACAAACTGCTCGCGGCCCAGGCGTGGTGAGGGGGCCAGTCCTCACGGATTTTCGGACAAGGCGGCCTTGTCTTTTGTTGACCATTATTGAGAAAAAATGCGCCCGTTGCTCCAGCAAATTCACACCGCCCACACACCCGCATCGCTCGCCCAATTGGTGCGCGGCGAGCCGGGCCTTGTCCTGCTGCGCAGCGCGCTCTTTGAATTTCCGCACGCGCGCTATTCCTTCGTCGCCGCCCGTCCGTTTCTGACCTTTCGCTCCTTCGGCTCGCGCTGCGAGATGGAACAACCGAGCCAAGCCCGCCAACGTTGCGAATGGGACGCGTTGCAGCATGTCCAGTTCGGCGATCCTTGGAAGGCGCTGGACGGACTGATGGCGCGCTACGAGTTGCTGGACGAAATTGATCTGCCCTTCCCGCTGGGCGGCTGCTTCGGCTACTGGGGCTACGAGTTGAAGAATTTCGTCGAACCACACCTGCCGCGCCGGGCCGTCAATGACCTGGATTTGCCCGATTGTCACGCGGGCTTTTATGACAGTCTGGTGGTGTTCGATCATCGCCTGGCCAAAACGTGGATCGTTTCCACCGGCCTGCGCCCGGACGGATCGAGCGACCCCCGGCACGCGCGGCGGCAACTGGACTTCTGGCGGACCCGGTTGAACGCCGCCCCGGCAATGCCGCGCCCGTGCGCTCCACGTCCTGGCGGGGAAGTGATTTCCAATGTGTCGCGCGCCGCATTTATTTCCAGCGTGCGGCGCGCCCAAAAATATATTGGCGCCGGAGACATTTACCAGGTCAGCCTTTCCCATCGTTTGACGGCGGAGGCAGGAATTTCCGGGTGGGATTTTTTCCAGCGCTTGTGCGAGGTTTCGCCGGCGCCCTTCTCGGCCTTTTTGGATTGCGGCGATTTCCAGCTTTGCTCCTCCTCGCCGGAGCTGTTCCTGCGCCTGAGCGCTTCCCAGATTCAAACCCGCCCGATCAAAGGCACCCGCCCGCGCTCCGCCGATGGCGCGCGCGACGCGCAACTGAGCTGCGAGTTGCAAACCAGCGCCAAGGAAATGGCGGAACTAGTGATGATCACCGACCTCCTGCGCAACGATCTGGGAAAAGTCTGCCAATACGGCAGCGTGCGGGTGCCGGAATTAGTGCGGCTGGAGCGCTACCCCCAAGTCCAACATCTGGTCTCCACCGTGGCGGGGCGGTTGCGCCCGGAACAAACCCACTTCTCCGCCTTCGCCTCCTGTTTTCCCGGCGGGAGCGTGACCGGCGCGCCGAAAATCCGCGCGATGGAAATCATTGACGAACTGGAGCCGCTGACGCGCGGGCCATACACGGGGGCTTTGGGTTATCTTGGTTTCAATCGCGAGAGCCAGTTGAGCATCACCATTCGCACCGCGATCTGTCAGAACCCCCGCATCCATTTCCACGTCGGCGCCGGCATTGTCAGCGACTCCGTGGCGGAAGCCGAGTACGAGGAAACCATCACCAAGGCGGGCGGTTTTTTTGCCGCGCTGGAGCTGGCGGGGAACCCGTTGCCTCCCCATGTGGTAGGGCGAAACTCCCGTCGAGCCGTGACTTTGTCCCCAGAAATCGAGTCACTTGTCAAACCGCATGGGCTTTAACAAATCTAATTCGGCCCCGAATTGCGTGATACAGACAGAAATGGCAATGCCTGCGTTAGCAGGTGGATAGAGATAAATTGGTCCACGACCAGGTGAAGCGCGAGTGTAGAATTTTGGCTGCCCATATGCCCTGGTCAAAATATTTGTGATAGCTTCAAATTGTATTCCATCGGTCTCGATGAGTTCACCCCATTGGTCACGCTTAACCGCCCATTTCCCCTGCAATTCAACTGATCCAACAAGACCTTCAGTTTTTCCCCCAAGTGAATTGATCTCACTGCGCAGGAACGGTACGAAGTCACGCTTCCTCCCACAAGCAGTCATGAGCAGTGTTAATCCAAATGCGACAACCAGCAACTTCCGCGCGAGCGATCTCATGGTTGAAAAACATCATGCACCACTATCTACTCCTCAGTCCCGCATAATCGCATATTCAAACCCTCATTGCATCGCATTCGCAATCGCGTTCCACCAGAGCGAGTGGAGGTCGGCCACGGGCCATTTGAATTCGGCGGACGTCGTTTTGATGGACAGATCAGACCCGCCCACCACGCCGAGTTTGGCGGCGCTCACTTCCATGATTCGGGCGCGCTCCAGCACTTTGATCGCGTCCATCGGGGCCACGGAAATGACCACGCGGCCCTGGCTCTCCCCGAACAGCAGGGCATCCAGGCGCAGGTCGCCGGCGGCGGACAAATCTATTTGCGCGCCGATCAGCCGGGGGGTGTCGCGGGCGATTTGCTGGGAAATGCAGCTTTCGGCCAGCGCCACCGCCAGGCCGCCTTCGCTGCAATCGTGCGCGCTTTTCACCAGGCCCGAATAAATAAATCCGCGCAGGGTGTTGTGCAGTTCGCGCTCCTTCTCCAGGTCGCAACGCGGCGGCACCCCGGTTTTCAGGCCGTGAATCTGCCGCAAACAGGCCGAGCCGCCCAGGCCCAGGAGCGGGTCGCCTTTGTCAACAATATCGCCCAGCAGAATGACCACGTCCCCCTCGTCCTTGAACCATTGGGTCGTAATGTGCTCGCGCTTTTCGATCAGGCCCACAAGCGCGACCGTCGGGGTCGGATCAATCGGGCCGTCGGGGCTTTGATTGTACAGGCTGCAGTTGCCCCCCGTCACCGGGGCGCGGAAGGCCAGGCAGGCTTCGGCCAGGCCGCGGACGGATTCCTTCAACTGCCAGAAAAGTTCGGGATTGTGCGGGTTGGCGAAATTCAAATTGTCCGTCGCCCCCAGCGGCACGGCCCCGGCGCAGGCGAGGTTGCGGGCGGCTTCGGCCACGGCGGTTTTCGCGCCTTCATAAGGGTCCAGATAGACGTAGCCGGCGTTGCAATCCACCGTCAGCGCGATGAATTTTTCCAAAGCGGGGCGGCCTTCTGCGCCGGCAGAGGGCGGCAGCGAATCTTCCTTGATCCGGATGACGGCGGCGTCGGAGCCGGGGCAGACGACCGAACCGTCGCGCACCATGTGATCGTATTGGCGATAGACCCAATTCTTGGAAGCAATCGTCGGCCAGGCCAGCAGTTCCCGCAGCGCGGCGGCGGGGTCCTTGAGTTCCGGCGCTTCGGCCAGGGTGAACCCGCGCACCGCCTGCAAATAGTCCGGCTCGCGCGATTCGCGTTGATAAACCGGCGCTTGGTCGGCCAGTTTCTTGGCGGTGATATCCACCACCACCTGGCCCCCGGATTTGACCACCATTTGGCCCGTGCCGGTCACATTTCCGATTTGCGCCCAGGGGAGGTCCCATTTGTCAAATATACGTTTGACCTCCTCCTCGCGCCCGGCGTGGACGATGATCAGCATCCGTTCCTGCGACTCGCTCAACATGATTTCGTAGGGCGTCATGCCCGGCGCCCGCTGCGGGACCAGGCTCAGTTCGATTTCGATGCCGGTGCCGGCGCGGGCGGCGGTTTCGCAGGTCGAACAGGTCAGGCCGGCCGCGCCCATGTCCTGGATGCCGGCGACGGCCCCGGTGGCGAGAAGTTCCAGGCAGGCTTCGCAAACGAGCTTTTCCATGAACGGATCGCCCACTTGCACCGCGCCGCGCTGCTGGCTGGCGGTTTCCTCCGTCAAATCGCGCGAGGCAAACGCCGCGCCCGCCAGGCCGTCCCGGCCGGTGGCGGGGCCGACGTAAAAGACCGGGTTGCCCACGCCTTTGGCCGCGCCGCGCGCAATTTGTTCATGGCGCAGCACGCCGAGACAAAAGACGTTGACCAGGGGATTTCCCTCGTAGGATTCGTCAAAATAAATTTCGCCCGCGCTGGTGGGAATGCCGAAACAGTTCCCGTAATGGGCGATGCCGCTGACCACTCCCGCGAAGAGGCGGCGGTTGTTCGCCAGGGACGACTGCCCGTCGCCGCCGGCCGCTGTAGTGTCGGCGCTGCGCGCCGATCCGGGGGACGACTGGGCATCGGCGCCGGGCGGCGGCGTAATCGGGCCGAACCGCAAGGCATCAATCGCGCAGACGGGCCGGGCGCCCATGGTGAATATATCGCGGATGATGCCCCCCACGCCCGTGGCTGCGCCCTGGAACGGCTCGACCGCGCTGGGATGATTGTGCGACTCGATTTTAAACGCGATAGCCAACCCGTCGCCGATGTCAATGATCCCGGCATTTTCCTCCCCCGCCCCGACGAGGATGCGCGGCGATTTGGTGGGAAAGGTCCTAAGCAGCGGGCGGGTGTTCTTGTAAGAGCAATGCTCGCTCCACATGACGGAGAAGACGCCCAACTCCGTATAACTCGGTTCGCGGCCGAGAATGCCTTTGATCTTCTCGTACTCCTCCGGAGTCAGATTATGCTGCTGGACTAATTCAGGGGTAATGGCGGGTTCGGTCATGTAGTTCTAAAACAAGGATATTCGACAAGGGTTGGGTTTTAAAGTTCGGTTGATCGCCGCAATCGCTCAGAGTTCAGGTGTGTTTCGACAAGTTCTTTCACGTAGGCGGGAATATGTTTTTGCAACTCTTCCGTCCGTTTTTTTAGCCTCTCGTAAGTCTCAATTTCGAGTCCGGACCAGATGATGTCCGCCCGCCGGACTGCTTGCATGGCAACGTGCGTGTAATTATCGGGATAAGCCCAATAACAATCATGACAAATCTCCGGTTTCCTCAGTTCGAGCCAGTTCAGGCAATGCTCGCATGACCACGATTTGGCGCGGTTGGCCGAACCACACAAGAGCATATAATCCTCAGGCTTTGTCGCCACCTCGCGGACATCACCCGCGACTTCAAAAGGAACCCTGTGGTCAATCTGTAACTCGGTCTGTGGAAAAGATTCCATATAGATTGCGCAGCGCGCACCCTGAAGAGCGACCAGCTTTTGTTTCAAGTCTTTTGCAAATGCGGTTCGCCCGGCCTGCCTCCCAAACCGGGTCTTTTTCGGATCGCCAAACCGGTAAACGGCAATCTTCCGGCCATCGCCCCCTGTCACCCGGAACATTTCGATGGGAATGCCATTTTCTTTAACGTCACGAACCGCGCGCGGCGGATGGTTGTAGCCGTATGTGTCCTTTAATTCTTGCGCCGTGATGAAACCATGCTTGAGAATGTGGTCAATCACCATTTTCGGACGCTTTGCTGTCACCGACTTGCAAAGTTTGACGAACTCTGGAGGTAATTTTGGTTTTCTCACCGTGTGTGCTCCAGTAATTCCAGTTGCCCGGCTGCGCGACGGGAGCGATGGCGGGTGGGATTGAACCTTTCCGCAAGGGCCGGCGAAAGATAAAGCGATTCGACCGTAACTTCGGCCCGGCCTAACAGCGTTGCTTGCGAAGACCGGCCGGCTTCGAGTTCCACCAGATGCAATCCAAGCCGTGGCGGAAGCCGGCGACCATGAGTTTTTTCCCCCGTTCTTCCGTCGTAGCTGACGAGATAGCTCAGGTTGCGGGAATTCAGCGAATCCAATTGCTCAACAAACTCGTCGAATAAAACGGACTTCAAATATCGCGGGTCACGGTTGGCGCAGACGCCTTGGTAAGGGGGATCCATGTAGATCAGATCGTCCGCCGCCGCCTCTGCGAGCACTTCCCTGTAATCCTGGGAACGGCACTCCGTGCGGCCTTTGAGCAAATGCGATGCGCCGAAAATGTGCTCGCGCAGCGTCGCGGGCAGCGCTCCCATGCGGCGGTTGTCCGGACTCTGGTTGAATTCACCGCTGGCATTGTAGCGCACTGAGGCTTTCACACAGCGCGCCAGGAGGTAGAGCAGATATTCAGGCTTGCCGGTGCGATTGAATTCGTCGCGAATGGTATCGTAATAGCGACGGCGATCTTCCACATGCTGTGTTTTCCAGAGGGATTCGTATTGGCGCGCCAGCCGCTCCGGCGAGTTGATGATGGCGCGCCACAGATTCATCAACGGCTCGTTCAAGTCGTTAATAACAAAACCCGCGGCAAGATCGCTGGCAGAGGCCGCCAGGGTCAGGGCGGCGGAACCCGCAAACGGTTCAATCAATCGCCCCATCGGCTCGGGAAAGTACGCCAGGATTGCCGAAGCAAGGCCCCGCTTGCTGCCTTGATAAGGAATGGGGTGCGGGATTTTCATCAGTCTTTATCACGCCGCTTTAGCCACTTTGCTTTGCAGCCAGGAAACCAGGCTTTCAAAAATCAGCCGCCCATCCGCGCTGCCCAGGACCGGCTCGCTCGCCCGTTCCGGGTGGGGCATCAATCCCGCCACGTTCCGCGTCTCGTTGCAGATTCCCGCGATGTTCCACAACGATCCGTTGGGGTTGGCCTGGTCAGTCTCCTCGCCGTCCGCATTGGCGTATTTCCAAAGGATTTGCCGGCCCGCCTTGAGCTTTTCCAAGGTCGCGTCCTCGGCGAAATAACAGCCCTCGCCATGCGCGATGGGAACGCGCAGGAGCTTGCCTTCGGGAATCTGGTTGGTCACCGGGCTGTCGTGCGCCACGGTCTTGAGGAAGATGTGTTCGCAACGGAATTGAAGGGAGCGGTTGCGAATCAGCGCCCCCGGCAACAAGCCCGCTTCGCACAGAATTTGAAAGCCGTTGCAGATGCCCAGCACCGGACCGCCCTGTGCCGCGAACGCCTGCACCGCCTGCATGATCGGGCTGAACCGGGCAATCGCGCCGGTGCGCAAATAATCCCCGTAGCTGAACCCGCCGGGAATGATCACGGCGTCAAAGCCGGCCAGCGAATGGTCCTTGTGCCAGAGCAGCCGGGCGGAATGGCCGAGCACATCCTTGACGGCGTGGAGCGCGTCCTGGTCGCAGTTGGAGGCCGGAAATTGCAGGATGGCAAAGTTCATTCGATTTCCAGATGATAATCCTCAATGACGGGGTTGCTCAAAAACTTATGGCACGCCTGCTCCAGTTGTTGGCGCCAGCTTTCCTTGTCCCCGGCGGGCAATTCGATCTCCAGGTATTTGCCGACGTGGACGGCGCCGATGCCCTGGTAGCCCATTTGGGCGAGGGCGTTTTGCACGGTTTTGCCTTGCGGGTCGAGCACGGCCTTTTTGGGAGTGACAATGATTTTTGCTTTCATGGCAATCAGACGCCGAGATGTTGAGTGAAGACGATGCTTCACGCCAGTTCTTTTTGGCCTCCGCGCCGGGGGCGCAACTCGACACTGCCCCCTTATTCAGGTAGGGACGGCGCGCTGCGCCGTCCGCGCCGCGTTCAGCGGCGCAATCCAACGCCCCGGAGAGCACTGGCCAAATCGTTCCGCCCGCGGGACGCGGGCGGGGACATCGCAGCGCGATGTCCCTACCACTTGGGGCAGCGTCGAGATGCGCCTCCGCGCCGGCCATCCAGATTACTCTCCGTCCCCCAGCGTTTCCACAATGGCCTCACGCAGGACGCGCACGATCTTTTGCGCCTGATCCTTCGTCGTGCAATACGGAGGCATCAGCACGATCACGCTGCCCACCGGCCGGGTCAGCACCCCGCGCCGGGCCATGGCTTCGCAGACGCGAATGCCCGCCTGTTCGCGCAAAGCAAAGGGCTGGCGGCTCCTCCAATTCCTGACCAGCTCCACTCCCGCCACCAATCCAACCTGCCGGATGTCCCCGACCCGCCGCAGCGGCCACAAGGTTTTCAATTCCTCCCGCAAGGTTGTTTCCAACCTCCGCCGCGCCGTGGCGCTGGCGGGCGATTCCAGTATTTCCAGGCTGGCCAGCGCCGCCGCCGTCCCCAGTTGGTTGCCGGTGAAGCTGTGCCCGTGGAAAAATGTTTTGAACTCCTCGTATTCGCCCAGGAACGCCTCGAAAACCTCGCGCGTCGTCAGCGTGGCGGCCAGCGGCAGGTAACCGCCCGTCAATCCCTTGGCCAGCGCCGCGTAATCCGGCCGCACATTTTCTTGATGACAGGCCAGCAGGCCGGCGGCGCGCGGCGCGGCCCGGCCAAACGCCGTCATCACTTCGTCGGCGATGAGTTGCGCGCCGTGGCCGCGGGCGATTTCCGCCACCCGGCCCAGCCAGCCGGACGGCTGGGGGATCATGCCCGCCGCGCCCTGAATCAGCGGCTCAAAAACAAAGGCCGCGAAGGATTCGCCCTTTTTTTTGCGCGCGGCGAATTTCTCCTCCACCTGGCCGACGCATTCCCAGCGGCACTTGCGGTATTCGCGAGCGTCGGCCCGCTCGGGCCGCGCCCGGTTGAACGGGCAACGATAGCAATAAGGCGCCATGACCTTGCCGGCCCCAAAGAGCAGGCCGGCAAAACTCTTGTGGAACAAATCAATGTGACCGACGCTGGCCGCGCCGACCGTGTCCCCGTGATAGGCGGACTCCAGGGAAAGGAACTTCGGACTCCGGCCGCGCCCCGTGCGCCGGGCGAATTCGTAGGCCAGCTTCAGCGCCACTTCCATCGCGGTGGCGCCGTCGTCGGAGAAGAAAACCCGCGCTAATTTTGGCCCGCCCGCGCGCGCCGGGGCGGGCGCGGCGCCGGGGCGGCTGGCGGATTGGATCAATTTTTGGGCGAGGAGCGAGGCGGGTTCGGAGGCCAGGCCCAGCGCGGAGGAATGGGCGATTCTTTTGAGCTGGGCGCGGACGGCCGCGTTGATTTTGGGGTGGGCGTGGCCGTGCAGATTGGTCCAGATGGAGGAGTTGGCGTCCAGGTACTCCCGTCCGGCGGCGTCGCGCAGAACGGCGCCCCGGCCGTCAACAATAACAATCGGCTCCCGCCCGAGCCAGTCCCGCATTTGGGTGAAGGGATGCCAGAGGTAACGGTGATCCAGTTGCGCCAGGGCCGTGGCAGCGGGTTTCAAGCGGACGATTTGGGGTTGAGCGCCGTTTCCAGCGCGGCCAGCATCCGCTCGATGTCAGCCGGCGTGTGGGCCGCCGTCAGGGTCAGGCGCAAACGCGACTGGCCCCGCCCCACCGTCGGATAGCGAATCGCCGGAATGAATATCCCTTGCTCCCGCAACCGCGCCGAGATTTCCATCGCCTTGGCCTCCTCGCCGACCCGGATCGGAATGATCGCCCCCGTCTTGCCGCCCCGCTCCGCCAGGGGCGTTCCCTTCTTTGCCAGCGCGCGCCGCGCCGTCACCATCGCCACATTGGCCCACAACTGGCGGCGCCGTTCTTCCCCGGCGTCGCTCTCCACCAGACGCAAGCCCGCCGTCGCCGCCGCCGCCGCCGCCGGCACGGGCGCGGTCGAGAAGACGAAGCTGCGCGCGCGGTTGACCAGGTAATCAATCAGCGCCCGCGATCCGCAGATATAACCGCCGGCGGCCCCCAGCGCTTTTCCCAGCGTGCCCATCTGGATTTCAATCTTCTGCGCCACGCCCAGTTCCTCGGCCAGGCCGCGCCGCCGATTTCCGTAAAGTCCGGTGGCGTGGGCTTCATCCACCATCAGCCACGCCCCATATTTCTCCTTCAACTCAAATAATTCCCGCAACGGCGCCTGGTCGCCGTCCATGGAAAAAATGCTCTCGGTCACAATGAGTGTGCGCGAGGGCGCGGCCGATTCCGCCGACGCGGCGTTCCGGCCGTCGGCCCAGCGCAGGATTTTCTCCACGTCATTCAGATCGTTGTGGCCGAAGACGCGCAACTTGGCCCGCGACAACCGGGCCGCGTCCACGATGCAGGCATGCACCAACTTGTCCACCAGGATGACGTCGTTGCTGTCCAGCAGCGCGCAAATCGTCCCTACCGCCGCCGCGTAACCGGAGGAGAAGGTCAGCGCCGCGGGCGTGCCTTTGAACCGCGCCAGGGTTTCTTCCAGCTCGTGATGCGGGGCGAGCGAGCCGCAAATCAGCCGCGAGGCCCCGGAGCCGGCGCCATATTTTTCCACCGCCGCCGTCGCCGCCGCTTTCAGCGCCGGATCGTTGGCCAGGCCGAGATAATCATTGGAGGAAAAATTGAGGAGGGTTTCGCCCGCGATCTCAATCCGGGCCGCTTGCGGCGAGTCCACGCGGCGCAACTCCCGATACAAACCCTGCTCCCGCAGATCAATCAGCCGCGCTGCCAGGTCCTCATCAAACGTTTTCATCGTCAAAAAAGTGGCATAAACCGGGAAAGTTTGCCAGTGCTCAGTTTTCCGGTTTTACAGCCCAGTGTCCGTCAATCATTGAGACCGCAACGTTGCCCCGGTGGTTCACAATGGCCGCGGCCGCCTCGCCGCTTTTGCCCGGAAACGGAATGGAAATCAGGTCGGCCAGGCTGCCCGGCGCAATCTCCCCGGCGCGACCCTGCCAGCCCAGGGCGCGCGCGCCGTTCCGGGTCGCCATTTCCACGATGGCCGGCGGGGCGATGCCGGGATGCGCGGCGGCGAACTGCCGCATTTCCTCAAAAAGACTCAACTCCGGCTTGGACCGGGGGGACGCGGCAACGCTGGCCAGGCTGTCGGTCCCCAGACAGACGTTGACGCCGGCGCCGGCCAGCTCTTCGCAGGCAAAGCGCCGATGTTGGAAGTAAGCGTGGCTGCGCGGACAATGGACGACGCTGGAGCCGCTCCGGGCCAGGGCTTGAATGTCGGCGGGCTGGAGATAGTTGGCGTGGATGGCGAGAAAATTTTCGCCCAGCAGCCCGCAGCGCTCCACCTGCATCAGCGGGGTGCCCAGGCCGCAATCGGACGGGTCGCGCTGGCGTTCGAGCCAGTCAAACATTTTTCCGCTGCGGCGGACGAACATTTCAAATTCATCGGCCGATTCGGCCACGTGCATCGTCACCCGCCAGTTTTTCCGGCGCGCCAGCCGGGCGGCTTCCTCCAGCAGCGGCGCGGTGGTGGAATACAGCGCGTGGGGCGAGAGTCCGGCCAGGCCGCGTTGCGGATGGAGGCTCTCAATCTTGGCCGCCGCTTCCCCCAGGATTTCCGCCGGAGAACGGCCGCTTTTGACCCCGGCCATTTCCAGGAACGAGGCGACTCGCAGCGGCGTGGACGACCAGACGTCCGGGAGCAGTTCCGGCACCGCCTCGATGTCCGCCACAGTCGTGGTGCCGGTGCGCGCGAGCATGGCCGCCCCGGCCAGCCAGGCATCGGCGTAATCGGTGTAGCTGGTGCCGGCTTTGAGCGCCAGCAGCGCCATGATCCAGTCTGAAAACTGGCGGGGCGCGGGCAGGCCCGTCATCCCGGTGTAATCCAGGTGGCAGTGCGCGTTAATCAAACCGGGCAGCAAAATGCACGCCCCCAGATCCACCGGAGGCTCGCCCGCCTGCCCTCCGATTTCCGGCCAGGGACCCACCGCCTCAATGCGGTTTCCTGAAATGACCACCGCCCCGTCCTCTATCGGAGGACGGCAGACCGGGAAGACGATGCGGGCGCGAAGAATCACTTTTTTCGCCGGTGCTCAAATCTGTCGAGGCCGGTCCGGGCTGGGGCCTCACGTTTCGGCGGCCTGGCGGGTTCGCTTGCTGCGGGAGCCGAGGGTGTGCTTGCGAGCCTTGTACTTGTTATGCCGTTTGCGCAACTGCTGCTCGATCTTTTTGGTCACCAGGTCAATCGCCGCGTAGAGATCGCTCTCGCAATCCTGGGCAAACACATCGGGACCCGGCACGGAAAGGCGCATGGCGCAGGTGAACTGGCGTTCCGGGAGTTTCAAATGGTCGTGATCGAGCGTGACCCGCACACTGGTGACATAGCGGTCCAGGTGCTCGAGTTTTTCAATCCGGATCAGGAGATGATCTTCAATCGCTTTGGTGAGGGTGACGTTATGAGTCGAGAGAATGAACTTCATATATAAAAATTGCGCCAGGTTCTGAAAAAAATCCAGTAAAACTCTTCCTTTCCTCATTTTCCCTCCCGCTCCACTCCTTCTCGACTCCTGAAGGCCAACCTGCTTTAATCCCCCCGTGCCGACCAGAATCATTTCCGTGGCCAATCAGAAAGGTGGCGTGGGCAAGACCACCACCGCCATCAACCTCGCCGCCTGCCTGGCGTCGTTGGGCCGCCGCATTCTCCTGGTGGATTTGGACCCCCAAGCCAACGCCACCAGCGGCCTCGGCCTGGAAAAAATCGAAGGCGCCAGTTCCTACCGGCCTCTGCTGGGCGAAGGCACGCTCCTGGAAAAAATCAAGCCCACCGCCTTTGCCCGCTTGAGCATCGTCCCGAGCGAAGTGGACATGTGCGGAGCGGAGATTGAAATCGCGCGCGCCGAAAACCATCTGCAACGCCTCTCCCAGCTCCTGCAGCCCGTCACCCAGACCGCCCGGTTTGATTTTATCCTCATTGATTGTCCCCCTTCGCTCGGAATCCTCACCCTCAACGCCTTTGCCGCCTCCGATCATCTGATCATCCCTCTCCAATGCGAGTATTACGCCCTGGAAGGCATCTCCATGAGCCACCGCGTGCTGGACCAGGTCCGGGAAAACGGGATCAACCCGCGCCTCAACCTCCTGGGCGTCCTGATGACTATGTTTGACTGCCGCACCCGTCTCTCCGCCCAGGTCGTCAGCGAGGTGCGCGACCATTTCGGGGAAACCGTTTTTGATACCGTCATCCCGCGCTCGACCCGCCTGGCCGAGGCGCCGAGCTTCGGCAAACCCATCATTTACTACGATCCTTACAATCCGGGCGCGGCGGCTTACGAGGTCCTGACCCAGGAACTGCTCCAGCGGCTGGCAAAAAGAGAAGGATGAAAAAGGGGGTTGCCAGTTTTTAGTTTTCAGTTTTCAGTTCCTGATTCAAGCGCGGATTGCGGACACAGTTTTTTCAAGTATTCCAGAATCACTATGGCCAAACAGATTGCGGAAATGGTCGTGGAAACGGCCACCATGGAATTGCCCGACACCAAAACCCTGCGCTTGCAGTGGCCCCAGGGCTACGACCAGGAATTCAAGACCGGCCAGTTCATCACCCTCTTTTTCCCCGACTCCCCGTCCTACAAGCGCGCCTACTCCCTTTCCTCCTGCGCCCTGGACCGGGGCTTCTACGAAGTCACCGTCAAACGCGACGGCAAAATGGGAACCCGGATCGTGGATTGGGTCAACCAGGGCGACAAACTCTGGGTCATTCCGCCCACCGGCCGCTTCCTGCCCGTGCTGGAGCCGGACAAGCACCTCCTCTGCATCGCGGGCGGTTCGGGCGTGACTCCGTTTCGGGCCTTCGCGCGCGACGCCACCCGTCGCGGCCTGTCCACCAAAATCACCCTGCTTTACAGCGTGCGCACCCCGGCCGACATTATCTTCAACCAGGAATTCCGCAAACTGGAACAACAAAACCCCCATTTCCAGTTTCTCGTCACCTGCACCCGTCTTCCGCCGGACGATCCCTGGCCGGGCCGGCGCGGCCGCATCCAAGCCGCCTGGGTGCGCGAGCACATTGGCGACCTGGCCAACACCGTCTTCTACGCCTGCGGTCCCAACGCCCTGGTGGACGCCACTGAGCACCTCGTCACCGAAGAACTGAAAGTCCCCAAAGAACAAATGAAAGTGGAAAAATGGGGGTAGCTCGGCGCGGCTTGATTCTGCCTCCCTCGGATGGAACCAACCCCGCTCCCGGACGCTCCCAACTCTGCGGGGCGGTGGAATCGGCAAATCGCATGAGGTCAGTGTCGAACTACGCTCCTTGGCTCCTCCAAGGCTCACCTGGGGTTGCATTTCCTCGGAGCTTGTGTTACACACAGATCATGAGTGACACACTGACAGTCCGGGTTCCAGTGCGCGAAAAGATTGCCTGGCAAAAGGTGGCGCGGGTCGTCGGCGAAGACCTCAGCGAGTTTGCTCGCAAAGCCGTGCGACAGCGAGTCCAGGCCGTGCAGGCCAAACACGGCTCGCCTTGGGATGATTTGATGGGAAGCGTGAGCACGGATGCGCCGCCGGCCACCAATGAGAACGTCCGCAAGGCGATGCGTTCCAAGCGCTCATGATCCACATTCTGGACACCGGGCCGCTCGTGGCCGCTTTCCGCCGGCCAGAGGATAAAGACCCCTTCACCCCTTGGGCGGCAAAGCTCATCCGCTCGCTTCCTTATCCACTGTTCACCTGCGACGCCGTGCTGACGGAGGCGGCGCATTTCCTGCATTCGGCGGGGAGTCTGATGGAGGCGGTGGAACGGGGATTGTTGATTTCGCGGTTTGACACACAAGCGGCGACCCCGCGCCTCAAGGAGTTATTGAAACAATATGCCGACCGTCCGATGGATTTTGCGGACGCGTGCCTGGTATACATGAGCGAGCAGACCAAGGATTGCAGGATAGTGACGATTGATCGGGCGGATTTTAGCGTTTATCGCCGGCATGGCCGGGAGGCCATCCCGCTGCTTCTACCCGATTAGCGCAGTGGCTGGGGAATTCATTCTGATTAACGAACCGGCGCTTGTATATTATCAGGAAGCTTCAGCCTTGCCACTCGCGGCCCACCAAACCCGAGCCCAAAAAAGGAATGCAAAATACGCGGGCGGTGGTTATGCTGTCGGCGCGTGCTATGGACAAACTCCTGTTAATTGACGACGAGGCGGACGTGCAATACTCGTTCCGCCGCATTTTTGACCAGCCGGACATCGAACTGACCACCGCCGACAGCGGCGAGGAAGGTTTGAAGATCATCCCGCGGCTCAAGCCGGACCTGGTTATCATGGACGTCCGCATGGGCGGCATCAGCGGCCTGGAGACCCTCCGGCGTTTGCGGCAGATGGACGGCAAACAAATGGTCATCATGATGACCGCCTACGGCACCACCCAGACGGCCATCGAGGCCATGAAGCTCGGGGCCTACGATTATCTGCTCAAACCCTTCGACGTGCCCCGCCTCAAGCAGGTCGTCCTCAACGCCCTCAAAGCCGCGCGCGATATGCGCCAGGTCGTCTCCTACGACCCCTTGCTGGAATCGGAGGATTACGACCTGGGCATCATCGGGCGGAGCGAGGGGATGCAGAGCGTGTTCAAGATGATCGGCCAACTGGCCGGCAGCAACGCCACCGCCCTCATCACCGGGGAAAGCGGCACCGGCAAGGAACTGGTGGCGCGCGCCATTTATCATCACAGCAAACGCAACGACCAGACCTTCCTGGCCATCAACTGCGCCGCCATTCCGGAGAACCTCTTGGAAAGCGAATTGTTCGGCCACGAAAAAGGCGCCTTCACCGGCGCCACCGCCCAGCGCATCGGCAAATTTGAGCAGTGTGACCGCGGCACCATTTTCCTGGACGAGATCGGAGACATGACCCTTTCGACCCAGGCCAAAATCCTCCGCGTCCTCCAGTCCGGCTCCTTTGAGCGGGTGGGCGGCAACCAATCCCTGAAAATGGACGTCCGGGTGATCGCGGCCACGCACAAACCGCTGGAACAGGCCGTCGCCGCGCGCGAATTTCGCGAGGATTTGTTTTACCGGCTCAACGTCGTGCGCGTTCATATTCCGCCCTTACGGGAGCGGCGGGACGACATCCCGCTTCTGATCAGCTATTTTTTAAAGAAGTTCGCCCAGGCGCAGGGGCGAAATCCCAAATCCATCGTCCCGGCGGCGGTGGAGTTGCTGAAGCGGTTCCACTGGCCGGGCAACGTGCGCGAATTGGAAAACGTGATCCAGCGGGCCACCGTCATGGCCAAGAGCGACGTGATTTTGCCGGGGGACCTTCCGGCGGAAATCTCCAGCCTGCCCGTCGCCGCCACGGAAAAGACCGGGGCTTCTGCCGCGACGCCTTTGCCCCCGCCCAGCGCGGGAGGACTGCTGGATTGGGCCGCGGTGGGGCGGACGTTGTTTCAATGGGCGCGCCAGGAGAACAAGCTAAAGGTTTTGCCGGCGGTGGAACGGGAATTAATCATCCAAGCGCTGCTGGAGACCAAAGGAAACCAGGTGCAGGCGGCCAAACTTCTGGGCATCACCCGGGCCACGTTGCGCAAGCGGGTGGAGAAATTCAAAATCAAACAGGAACTCGCGATCCAATAACCTGCCGCAACTTAGCGACTTTTTGGGGAGCGCACGTCCCGATTCCGAATCGGGATGCGGTGTTCGGTGCCCTCGCCGAACACACATTCTATCTTCAAGCCTCGAATTCACTCCTCATCTGCGCCAACTGGTATTACTGCACTTTGGCCCGGTAGAATCTGGCCGGCGTCGCCGGCGTGCTGCTGTCCTGGAACTGCATCATCTGCCCGGTGCCAACCAGGTTGCTGGCGATGACTGACCAGTTGGTGGAGAACAGGGAGGTCGAGCTTTGCAGCAGGTAGGTTTTCCCCAGCACCGATGGCCATTGCACGATGAAGTTATTGGGCGCGGGCGCCGAGGGGGCCAATTGCAGCACGGAGGTGGGATCCATCGGGTTGGTCCCGGCCACGTATTCCTCCCAATTCGACGCGCCATCGCCATCGGGATCCAGATTGGCCGCCGAGAGCAAATTGGAGACGGTGCCGAAATACTGCAGGCGCCACCAATCTGGAATCCCGTCGTTCCAACTGGAGCCGCTGCGCTCGCCCACGGTAATCAATCCATCCTGCACGGTGGAATGGAACAGAGCGATGCCATTGGGGGAGGCGGAGAAATGATCGAAATGCACGGCGTAAGCCGAACTGGCGGTGACGCCGGCGGGCAGGGTCACGGTGAGGGTGCCAAGCAGGGTGGTGTTGCTGACGCCGGCGACCCCGGAATTGAGCCAGGCGCCGGAGTAGTTGTTTGCGCCCTGGGAATTGGTTGCCCAAGGCGAGCCGAGGCCGGCCGACGGGTTGAAGACGACGGGGCTGGTCAGCGCGGGCGAACCATCCAACGGCACCACATCCACGTTGAGCGCCATGACGCGGACCGGATAAGTCGAATCGGCCACCAAAACGCGGACGGGCACCTGGACCGCGAGGTTGTTGACGCCAGTATTTTTGACGCGATCCGCGCCGACGGTGATGTAGCGCGGCTTGCTCACCAGGGAACGGGTGGGAGGAGCCGACGCGGGAGAGGAGGAGAGCTTGGTTTTCTGGGCCACATTTGTAACGAGCGTGGGAGTCAAAACGCCGTTGGCCCAGGTGCGCCGAACCCAATGCAGGTCAGGATCCAGGGAACGGCGGTAGGTGACATAGACATCGGTTACGTCCAGATTGGTGTCTCCCATCTTGATAGTGTCAATGGCCGCGTCAATGGTGGTGTCAGCCACATCGTAGAGATGATTGATCGTGCCATCCGCGGAATCCATGGCCCCGTAGAAATCGCTGTTGGCCGGAGGGACGTTCAGCCCGTAAACCGCAGCCCGGAAGACTTCCAAAACGTCATTGTTGAGAATGTAGCCGTCGCCAAAATCGCCCGCGTTGAGCCAACGGAATGGAGCGACGTCCCCGACGATGTAGGAGGTGTTGGTGACGGTCACGTTGGTGATGGCGGTGATGGATCCATTGGTGGGAGTCTGAATGAAGACCGCCTGGGCGAAGCCGTCCCCATCCGCCGAGGGGCGGATGAGTTGGATGTGGTATTGCTGGCTGGTCAGGGCGTTGGTGGGAACCTGAAAGTAATAGGCCCCCACAATCACCTGACCGTCGGAGCTGTGGAAAAGAGTTTCGTGGGCCATCGAATAGGTGATCAAATCCTGCGAGCCGGTGTCATACAAATTGGTTTTGCCGGCGATTTCCAGCCAGCCCACGCCGAGCAGGTTTTCGCCGGCGTTGGTGAAAAGGAGACCCTGGAAGCCGTCGTTCGTGGTGACGTTGGTCACGACGATGGTGGTGATGATGTTGCTCACAACGACGATGTTGGTGGTTACGTTGGTAATGATGGTCATGTTCGTAAACATCTCCGGCGGAATCGCCTGGTAGAGGTTGTTCTCGACGGGCTTGTCCACCATGGACTGGAAGGTGAAATTGGTTGCCGGTGGCGGCTTGGTGGGGAGGTTGAGATTGTTGGTTGGGCTGAGCAGGACACCGAATTGAAGGGAATACATGGTGGCGCTAGGAAGCAGGGTCAGGGTGACGGGGGCGTAAAACCCCTGCCCGGCCGCCGCCATAAACTCACTCGAAGCCTCCCCGGAGGCGAACCCGAAGGTAATCCGGTCGGCCACATAGTTGCTCGGAGAGAATTGCTGCGTGGCGATGCCGCTGGGAGCAAAGTTGTCCGCATAGGCCTGCACGGTCAGCGTGACATTGCTGGTGGCATCGAAGGAAATGACCCCTGGGTTGCTCGGGACCTTGAAGCAGTCGCTGGTGACGGCGTTGGTCGGCGGCGAACCGTCGAGCGTATAATAAATCAGCGCGCCAGCGGTGTTGTCACTCAGCGTCACTTGGGCGGCGTTGTTGCCCGTGATGTTTGGGTTGGCGGTGACAAATTGGAACTGGGCGGTGACGATTGAACTGGGGTTGCGGCCGGCGGCGACCCCGATGACCTTCATCGTCACGTCGGGTCCCTGGGTGAGGATGCTGGAGTACTGGCTGAGGAACTGGGTTTGCGGCACTCCATCTCCCGGATAGGGCGTCGGCGAATTCCCCGAATTTGGACCCGGATCGGGAATTTGATTGGTCGCATAGGAGTTGGCGGGGGTGGCCCCTTGTTGCATGAAAGTCTGGGTGCCCTGCTCGGCAATGACGGTGATGATCTCGGCATTGTTGAAGACCGCCGAGGACGCGGGATTGAATAAGGAGACGGCGTTGCCGCTGCCGTTTACCGGGAAAGTCACGTAGCCGATTCGCGGGCTGGAAACCGCCGGCAGCGGCGGGCTGGGTTGCAAGCGGCGCAGGGCGTTGTTCGCCCGGTCCACCACATAATAGCCGTTGTTGATGGAATCCACCGCAAGGCCGACCGGGCCATTGAATTCCGCGATGGAGGGCGCGCCATCAACCAATCCCGCCACGCCGGGAAGGCCCGCCACCGTCTCCACCGAATACCCGCCAGCCGTCGGGTAGAGCCGCCGGACGGTGTTGTTGGCAGTGTCGCTGATAAACAATCCAGCGCCGTTGGGGTCCCAGAGCAATCCGCTGGGCCGGTTGAATAAGGCGTTGGTCGAGAAGGGGGAATCGTTCGTGCCCGGTTGGCGCAGCGCGCCCGCCACAACCGTCACCGATTGATTCGTGATCACGCTGATATTGCTGATGACACAAATCGTGTCGTTTTTGGTGTCGGCCACCCAGAGGTTGCTATTGTTGTCCAACGCCACAGCCGATGGGCCGCTAAAGGCATAGTTCGTCACCTGCACCGTCGAAACGCCATTGGTGGCGTTGATCAGCCGAATCGCGTTATTGCCGGCGTCGGCCAGGAAAAGGTTGCCCGCGCCATCGCTCGTGATGCCCGCCGGATAGCTGAAGTGGGCTGCCGCAGCCGTGCCATTACTGACACATACCAGATTCGACACCAGCGTCACCGAGCCATTATTCGTCAAAAAACGGAGCGCTTGATTGGCTGAATCCACCACCACCAGTCCTTTGCGGAACAAATCATAGACAATTCCCAAGGGTTGGGAAAAGCGCGCCACGGAGCCGGGGCCGTTGTTGGTTCCGGAGTTGTTCACACCGGCCAGACCGGCCAGGGTGATCACCCCATTGGTTGAGGGGACGAACTGGACGATGCGGTTGTTGGAGGCGTCGGTGAAGTATATGTAGTTGTTTGGGCCGGTGGTGACGTAATTCGGTTCCAGCAGGTTGGTGTGAATCACGGTGGAGACCTGTTGGGCCTGGAGCCTGGCCGCAAAGAGCAGCGCGCCCAACGCCGCCACAGCCCAAGGCGTCAATCGGGCGGCCCGGATGGAGTTGTTTTTCGTTCTCATGGCTGGAGTCGGATGCGATAGAAGCGCGCGTTGCCAGGTCGGGCGGGGAGGGCGATCTGGAAGAGGTTGCCATCGCCCAGATTGGTGTTGACAGCAGTCCAGTTGCTTCCCCCAAGTGCCGGGGTGGATTCCAGGACATAGCTCCGGCCCGGCGCCGTCAGCCAGTTCAAATGGAGGTTCGGCGGCCTGCCGGAGGCCGGGCCTGCCGGGAGGAATTGCAGTTCGGAGAGGGCGTTGGTCGGATTGGTCCCCGCCAGATATTTCTGCCAATTCGGAACCCCGTCGCCATCCGCGTCCGCGTTGTCCGCCGCCAGCGGATTGGTCAGACTGCCGAAGAAGTTCGTCCTCCACTCGTCCGAGGTGATTTGCGGAGGAACCAGCGCCCCGGACTTCACCCAGGCCGACCCCGGCACGCTTTCCAATTGATACAACGTGGCCAGGTCGGGCGCCCCGCCCACCGCCAGGAACCGCAAGGTGTAGGAGTCCCCCGCTATCGCCGTCGGCGGAACCTGGAAGGAAATCGAACCGAGCAAATTGCTCCCCTCCAGCGGCGGAGAGAACGGGTCCAGCAGCGACCAGACGCAGACCGTTTCATTCGCGGACAGGCCGTTGTATTCGGACGGAACAGGAATGCCCGCCGCCGGGGAAAACTGAATCCGGCCCGGCGCGGGCGCGCCGCCGTTGGGCAGCACGATGGCGCGAAATTGGAGGCCCGCCAGGCTGAATCCAGGCAGAACTTTTACCCGGACGGGAATGGATGCGGTGCTATTGGCCGGCACATTAGTGACTGTTCCGCCGCTGATGGCAGCCTGGCGCAACCAGACCTGGCCGGGCGGCAAAGTGACGGCGGCCTTGGTTTCGGAACTTGCGCTGGCCAGCGAGAGGAGGCTGGGCGCGGTGCCTACCGGAACGTTCGTCCCGCCGGGAGTCCAGGAATAAGGCGCGTCTAACAGCACTCCGCCAGTGCTCCAAAACCGGACAAAGTTGTTGGCGTCAAGCCCGAGCGAGCGAAATAAAATAATCTGCGCGTCCAGGTAGGTGATGAACCCTTTGCCGGGCGAACCGGCCGTTTCCGGATACACATCCATCGCGTTGAAAGCGTCGGTAAACGTGAAGGGAACATGGATGCCCACCGAGGCCAGGAGGGCGTTGTTGACGTCGCTGTTGTTCAGTTTGCCGTCGCCGAACACCCCGGCCTCATACCCGCCCGAGGGGGAGGAATCCCCGACAAAATAGATGACGTTGGAAACGGTCAAGGTCCGGTTGGTGATGGCTACCAGCGAAACGTCATTCTCCGCTCCGTCCGAGGTGCCGGACGGGTCGAGAACGCTAAGCTGATAAGTGTCTCCCGAAACCGCGTTGTTCGGAATTTGCACGGCCAGCAGCATGGCCACCGCGAAGTTCTGCACCACAAAACCGGAATTATTGCCCGTCGCCAACACCGCCAATCCCTGCCCATTGGCCGGCGCCGCCGGGTCGGGGAACGTGATATAGTTGACCGGCGCGTTTCCCGGCGCCGGCCCGATCAGGGGGACAAAATCGTTGGTCGAAATGGGCAGGACGGTCAAGGAGGAAACCGGCTTGGCGTTGGGTGCAATGGGAGTGACTTCCACCCGGAATTGCACCGACTTCAAGACCTGGTTGCTCCGCAAGTTCACCACCAGCGGAATCACCGCCGTGGATCCAATCCCGGCCAGCTTCCCGGCGGGAAAACCAATTTGGTTGACGGGGCTGCTTTGTCCGGCGGCGACCGCGCTGGTGTTGGTGCCGTTGAATGAGATCATTTGCAGCGAACTCAAATCCTGCTGGGAATTGCACCACAGGAACGAACCAAGGTATTGGAGTTGGCCGTTGACCAGATTGGGCGTCAAGTTCGTCACCGCGGTGCTGTTGGTGGTGGGCGTCGTGCCATCAATGGTGTAAAAAACAGACGGGCCAGAACTGGTGACCAAGATGGGCTGGCACTCCGGATAATACCCAAAATCAGGACTGAAAACCGGCGGCGACAGGACGACATTGGTGGTGCCGTTTGTGCCGGTAACCGCATTGGTGCCGTTGACCGGAAACAATCCGGTTCCCTTCACTTCCCGGAGCAAATCGTAATACAATTCCGTGACAAATACATTGCCTCCAGGGGCAATGACCACGCCGGCCGGGGCGCGTCCGGCGGCGTTGGTGCCGAGCGGCCCGGCGCCGCCGTCAATCCAGCCCGCGTAAATCCCATACCCGCAATCCGACGCGCCCCAAAGGGTGTTGGTCACCCCGTAAATCGTGCTGGTGTTGCCACTGGCGTCAATCCGCCGCAAGGCGTTGTTCGAGCGGTCCGCCACCACTAACTGCCGGTCCCCCGACCAGGCCAATCCAGAAGGCTGGTTGAACTGCGCATGGGCCGGATCGCCGTCCACCCAGCCGGCCCCGGCGCCATTGGTGTTGGCGTAGAGCACTGGAACGGAGTTGTTGGTCCCGGCCACCAGGTAGATCGCGTTCTTGAACAGGTCGCTGACTGCCAGGATGCCATCCCCCCTCCAGGCAAGGCCGGCGGGCTGCCACTTCACCGAGGCAGCCTCGGCGGCGGTGACAATGGTGTTGACAGAGGTAAGGCTGGTCCCGGAAGCCGATTGGGCAAAACCCAGGATCGTTCCATTGGTGAAAGCGACAAATATATTCGTGGCCGCGTCGAGCGACACGGCCAGCGCGCTGGGTGTGGAGGGCAGAATGTAGGCGAACAAGGCACTGATTGGACTAATGGAAAAGTTGAATTTCATCAGGAAATTCGTGGCGCCCTGAGTCACAACATACAAACTGTCCGCCGCATCCACCCCCACGCCAATGACCTGCAGTTTGGTCGAAGGCGCGTTGGTTAACGAAACAATCATGGTGGACGTCAGGCTGCTGGACGTATTCCCGGCCTGGGTAACCTTGCGGATGGAGTGATTGGTCTTGTCGGCAATGTAGAGTGTCCCCTGCGAATCGAGCGCGATGGACACGGGGCCGTCAAATTGGGAATCCAGGAATGTGTTCCCATCGTTGGTCCCGTAAGTGTGCCCGCAGGTCGTCAATGGCCCGCCCCCGATGGTGCTGACCGTGACGTTGGTCTCGCTATAATTCACCTGCGCGCGCAGGCCCGGGCCAATGGCCAGGAGGGCTAGGCCGGCGATCAGGCCCGTCCAACCGGACAACCTCCTCTTGGGCCACGCGCAGTTCGTTGAAACGGGTTGCATAAAGGGTTGGGCGTTTAGGGCTGATAGACCGGCTCGACCGACGTCTTCGGCTTGGTCCAATCGTGCGGCAGTCCCGAATCCCAGGATGAATCTTTGCTCGTCGGCATGTTTTCGTTCCTGCTCCTCAGAAAATCCGTCCCGGTCGGCTGGAAGTCGGTGTCTTGAATAATGGTCGGGGTGACAAAAATCAGAATCGTGTCCCGCGAATGCTCTTTGGAATCGTGCCGGAACAGCCCGCCTATGCCCGGCAAATCGCCAAACAGCGGCACTTTCGTGTAGGTCTTGGACATGATGTCTTTATCCAGACCGCCCAGCACCAGCGTGTATCCGCTCGGCACCGAGGCCTGCGTCAGTAGTCTGCGCCGGTCAAAGATCGGCGAGGTGCTGACCTGCCCGCTTAAGGTGGACGTCGCGATCACCGCGTCCACCGACGAGATTTCCGGCTGGACGGTGATCAGCACGTTGGAGGGACCGGCGATGCGGGGCGTGACGGCCAGTTTGACGCCGACCTCGTTGAGGATGACGTTCTCGACCATCAGATCGTAATTGGGTTTGACAGTGGCCAGACCCTGCGAGGCCCCAGCCGAGGGGGCGCTTTGTTGCTGCTCAAAGATGGGGACATTTTGGACGGCCATGAGTTCGTTTTTTACCCCGTCAAGGGAAACGGTGCGGGGGAAGGAGACGGTTCTGCTGTCGGCATCGGTATTCAGAAACGACAGGACCGCGGAGACGCCGTCGGCGTTGAGGAAGGCGGTCGCCGGACTGATCCCATTGGCGGTGTTCATCGAGAAACCTCCCGCCGCGGAGGGAGTCCCCGCGATGCTGGTGACAAAACTGCTGGAGTTGCTCACGACGGTGGTCAGGGTGTTGTTCACGCCCGTAACCCGGCCATTGGGGTTGGCCACCGAGTTGCCTTGGCTGGCGGTTGTGCTCCCCGAACTGACGGTCCCGCCGGTCAGCCCATTGCCAAAACTAATGTGCTGGCTGGCCAGCGTTCCAGTCCAATCAATGCCCTTGGCCGACGTCAGGTCCTTGGTCGTTTCTATGATCTTGGCTTCGATCAGCACCTGCCGCGTGGCGCTGTCTAATGAAGCGATCAACTTCTGGGCGGCGGCCAGTTCCTTTTCTGTCGTGCGGAGAACCAGTTGATGGGTGCGGGCGTCTGGAAAGATCGAGCTGCGCTCAGAGAGTGTGGCTTTTACTTCCTGCATTATATTCGTGGGTTCGCTGTAGTTCAGTTGGATGACCGTTGTGATCAGCGCCTCCAAGGCTTTCGGGTCCTTGGCCGTGATCCGGACAATCGGGTTCTTGGGCTCCCGCTCGATCTGCAAGCCATAGTTGTCCAGCAACGCCAGCAACGCCTGCATCGCCGTCACATTCTTCCATTTCTCCTTCACCGTGGGCGGCGCGATCGGCGCGCCGTTGGGGCCGACGCCGCTGAAAAGCCTGGGATCAAATTGTATGTTCAGGTCCGCCAGGCGCGCCAATTGCCGGATCGCGTCAGGCAGGGGGAGGTCGTCAAACGACAAGGATTCGGCCACCGGTTCGCTCTCCGCGGTGTTGGCCGGGGCGGCCGCAGCCGGGCTGGTCGAAGCGGCGCCGGTCGAAGCGGCGCTGGCCGGGGCCGCCACCGCGTTGGTCGAAGCCGCCGCCGCGTTAGTCGCGCCCGCGATCGCATCCGGCGGGACTGCGGCGTAAGGCGTCTGTGTGGCGTAAGGCTCGGGCGTGGCGGTTTGCGCCAAGCTCACCAGAGCCGGGGCGGCCAGGATGATGAGGATCAAGATAATTTTTGCTTTCATAAAGCTTGGGCGGTCTCAATTCGTTGAATGGCGGACACGTTGGTGGCGTTCATGGCTATTGATTTTTTTGGTCCATGGTTAATCGTTTTTGGCCCGTTTGTCCTTCCACGGTGACGATCGCATAATCCGGGCCGATTTCCACGACATGCACATTGACTCTGCTGCCGTCGGGCAGCCGGACCGGAGAATCCTCGCCTTGAGCCAGAATCTGGTTGTTGACCGCCGCCAGCCAGCGTCCCGGCGAGCCAACCACCCCATGCAGCTTGAGCACGGGATCCACGTGAATCTGGCCCGCGATGCCGGGCGCGGCCGCCGGCTCCCGGCGGCGGGAGTCGGGGTAAAATGGGTCCCGCCCTTTGTCCGGCGGCAGCTTGTCGTCAAACACCGAAACGAATTCGGAGGTAAGATTGGTCGCGCTCATGGCTTGGCCGTTGGTCTGGCTGGCAGCGGCCGTGACGGCCGGTTTGGCGGCGGTGGGCGCCATCGGGGCCTTTTTTTTGCATCCCGGCAGGAGAACCAGCGCCATCATCACCCCCACTGCGGCGGCAACCCGCGCACTCTTGCGGCATGTTTGGAAAAGTTTCATTTCGTTTCCTGCCCGGTCGGGACCAGAGGGGTTACGATGTCGAATTTGAAAGTCAGCTTCTCCGGGACCTCGACCTGGCCGCCAGCCGAAATCTCGACGTTCTGAATGCTAAAATAGGGAAATGAATTCTCGAAATCCGCAAAAAATTTGCCAAAGTCATGGTAAAACCCCACCCCGCTCAGGTGGAAGGTGGCCCATTTATACGGAAACTTGGGAATCACCCCTTTTTCGCTGATGTCCGCCGTGCTGAATTGGTTGATGTTGACGCCCTTGCTCAGGATGAATTGATCCACCGTTCGGATGATCCATGAATACGGATCGTGCTCGGGCGCAAGGCCCGCCTCCCGCTTCTGAAGTATCTCCTGGCGGTTGGTCAGTTGCAGGCCAATCTCGCCTCCGCTCCGGATCAGGGTGTCGGCGCTCTTGATCTTCTGGCTCAATTGCGCGCTCTTCTGTTTGATCCCCGTCAATTGCTGCTGCTGGGCCATGACCACAAAAAACCACAACCCGGCCGCCACCGCCACCGCCCCCGCGGCCACGCCGATCAATTGATCCCGTTGTGTTTTGGTGATTTTATTCATTGCGCCGCGCGTCCGGAAAATGGGTGCCCAGGGAGAAGTCCTGGAATTGCCGGGCCGGGTCCTGCGGATCCACCCTCAGAGGGCCTAAAGCCCCGTCCAGGACGAAGCCGTCCCGCCGCCCCAGATGTTTGACGAAGAAATCGAAATTGCACAGCGTCTCCTTGTACTTGCTGTAGCCTTCATTCTTTGGGTTGTAGTCCTTTGCGGCGATGGTGAGTTTGACTTTTTCGATCACGCTGCCTGGAACGACCGCCTTGTTGGGGCCAGTGCCGATGGTGGTCGGCTCCTCCACGACGTAGGTTTGAGCTCCGGCCACGCGCGTGACCTGCACCTGGTCCACCACCGTTTGTTGCAGGGCATTGAGCACGCTGCCCCACAAGAACCGGTTGGTCGTCAGCCGGTCCAGCGCCGCCAGTTTATGATCTATCTCCCCAATCCGCCCCTGGTATTTGGTCACGGCAATGTAGAGGGGTTCCTTGGCTTTCCATTGCGCATTGAGATTGTTGAGGTTGGAACTGGCAAAGTAGATGTCCAATTGCTCCTTGCCAATCCACAGCCCGACCACGGCGACCAAAAACCCGGCAATCCAGATGCCCAGTTTGACCGGATTGCGCCGGCGCGCCTCTTCGGCGGCCTGCGACTCGGCCATGAGGTTGATTCGTATGGGCATAGTTCTTAGGCGGCGGCCGCAATGCTTCCCATATCGTTGTTCGCAAATGTGCCGGACAACCTTACATGGGCATTAAAAATGTGCATTCAAATTGGGTACAACCCACGCGCAACGTGACATTCCCTGTTATATTCAATTCCTGAAATAAAATGCAAGCAACAACTGGCGGCCAATTTTCCGCGCCAAAATCCCCGCATCAAACCCCCGGACCGCGGCTCTGTCAGCCGCCGCGGCACAAATCCCCCTGCCGCCGCCCCATCGTTCAACCGGCCGATCCTCTCTCTTTCGGGCCAGCCCCCGCCGGAGCCAGCGACGGTTGCCCCTTCTCCGGTTCCGCCTCCCCGTCCGCCTCGCCTTCCGTCTCCTCTTCCGTCTTCTCTTCCGCCGCAGCCTTCTCCGCTTCTTCCACCGCCTTCATCGCCCCCACAAACAGGCCGCTGAAAATCCCCCCGCTCAACAGGGTGTTGCGGAAAAACTCCCAGGTCGGCGGGTAGCCCGGCAGACCGACCGTCAGCGCCTGAATCCAGCCCGCCAGGCTTTTTGGATACCCTGGCGAACTCATCCAAGCCGCCGTGTTGGTAATCAGATAAAACAGCAGCGCGCCCACCACGCCTCCGCTCAACAACGTTCCCCACGACCGCTTTCCCCCAAGCGCGCACCCCAGTCCGATCAACACGGCGTAAGCCGCATAGTTCGGGGCCTGGTCCCTGGCGAATTGCAGAATGGAATAACCCTCCGGGTGGTAATGCCCAAAAGTCAGAAGCAGATCGCTCGCCGCCATCACCCCCAGCGGAATCGTCCAGGCCAGCCGGCGGGGCAGGTACAACCCCGCGCAAAAAAACAGCGCGTAGGCCGCGCTGAAATTCTGCGGCATCACCCCAGGCCACCGGCTGCACGCGAAAACCAAAATCAGAACCACCGGCCAGATGATTTTATTTTTCACACCCGCATCATAGCCCAACCGCCGGGCGTGACAAGTGGAATGGAGGGGCTCAAATCTCGCCTAAGCCGGGCACAGGCCGTTTCGGGGACTATAAGCACACGCGCCCTCGCGTGTTCCAGTCGGCGCCCTCGCCGACTGGTTTCCACCGTTCCATACGAGGCATTCACGCGCCAGCAACTTCCTCTTCCACTCCAGCCCGCCCGAAAATCCTCCCAGGCCGCCCCCGGAGGCGACGACGCGATGGCATGGAATCAACAGCGGCGCCGGGTTGGCGGCGCAGGCGCTTCCCACGGCGCGCGCCGCTTTCGGCCGGCCCAGGGCGGCGGCCAGTTGCCCGTAGGTTTCGGTTTCTCCCGCCCCGATCCGGCGCAAGGCCGCCCAGACTTTCCTTTGAAACGGCGTGCCGCCCGCAAGGTCCAAAGGCGGCAATCGGCCCGCCGCCCGGCCCTGCAACACCCGCCACACCGCCCGCCCGGCCAGTTTGTGCCAGCGGCGGAGCGATGGGGAAGCCGCCGGGGTTTCCTGTCTTCCCCGTTTTGGAAACTCCAGCCGGGCCAGTCCGGCGGCCGAATAATGGGCGGCAAACACGCCCTCCGCGGTTTTGATGCCCAACGTTGCCAGGAGGGCGGGTTTGGATTTCATAAAATTCTCTTGTCAATTATGGCGGGTCAGCCAGTAAAAGATTCCCAGGCAAAGCACCGCCACGATTGCGGTCAACAAGAAAAATCGGTTCCGCGCCACCCGCTTCTCGTAGCGCAACGAACGCAACCCCTGAATCCCCCCCGCCGCCAGATAATGGATCAGCTTCGGATTGGCCGGCGGCCGGCCCGCGAATTGTTTCCTCAGCCGCTGCCACACCGCCCAAAGGTCAAATTTGCGCACCCCCAGTTCGTTGAAGTGTTGCGGCGTCGCCGCCGGCTCGGGCGTTTGGGTCAATTGCTTCTGGTGAACCTCCTCGAAAATCGGCTCGCCCCCCCCCGCCGCCGCCGGCGCGGGCGCCTTCCCCGGCGTGACCGTCCCGGACGGATAGGCCGTCGAGCGCAGACGCGGCCCCTGGCCGGCCCGCGCCTGCAGGCCGAGCTTTTTGATCCTGGCTTCCAGCGCCGAGATTTCCGCGTTCAACGCGCGCGCGCGCGCGGAGATCGGATCGGCTTTTTTTTGGAAGAATCCCATGGGCCGACAAGCTAACGCCGCAGCAATAAAACCAGGAAAATCGCCAGGCCCACCAGCAGCAGCGGCCAGGTCACCCCAAAGCCGATCTTGCACAATTGCCCCAGGCTGGCGGTGGCCAGGAACGGCGGATCGGTTGCAGGCGCGCCGGCTTCCGGTGGGACGGCGCGGACGCCGGCCAGCAGGGGAAATTTTATCCGCGCCGCGTTCCATTCCATTCGGGCGTTCTCCAGCGTGGTCAGCGCGCGGGTCAATTCCACCGAGAAATTGTCCTGGGTCCAGAGTTGTTCGTTGATGCCCTGCACCTTGCCGACCGAATCGCGAAACTCGCTCAGGACGCGCGCCATTTGCTCGGCGTCGCGGCGGGCCGTCAGCTCCGCTTCCTCCAGCAGCCCGATGCCGCGGGTCAAATACTGGAGCATCTCAGCCCGGCCGGTCTGGAATTCCATCTGGCGCCGGCGCAACTCCTCCAGTCCGGCCCGTTCCCGCTCCAGTTCCTCCTGCGCCCGTTTCAGTTCCGCCAGCTTGATTTGCTTCTGGCTCACCAGCGATTCGATTTCCTCGCGCGTGGGCGGGCGGTTGGGCCGGCGGGCGGCATCGGCGGTTGGCTCCGGCGCGGGCGCGGGGCCGGCCGATTGCCGGGCCGATTGAAAATCGCTGTCCACAAAATCTGAGGCGTCGTGATGCGCTGGCATGACCACGAGCATAACCCCCGAAAATTCAAAAGGCAAAAAGAACAATCAAAAATAACAGAGTCTGGGGCGCGTGCGTCTCGCACGCGGTGTTTGGCGTCCCGCCAAACACATCTTCCTTCCCCAAGCCTCGAATGTTCCCATTCTCTTTGCGAACTGCCCTTATGTTTGTCCTGGCACAACGAAAGGAGCACCGGGGCAGGGGCGGGGCGGCGTTTCGTCCAAGCAGTTTTCACAAAAAAAGTGCTTTGATCCACTTTGATTTACTTTGCTTTACTTTGATCCACTATGATTTCGTCGGCTTGGGGCTTGATCCGTGGCAGGGGGTTCGAGCCTCCTTCGCCAAGGCAGCGTAGGTCAAGGGGGCGGAGAAAGAGGCTCGGGAAGTTACCATAACCTTCCACAACCTTCCGTAACTTACCATAACTTACCCAACCGGTCTCCTGGTCGGCTCGGTTGCGGTACTGGGCGGGTCGAAATCCGATGGGTTCCGCGGCGGGACTTTTGCCCGGAGCAGAACCGCTCGTCTTTTTGAAACTCGCGCTGGCAGTTTCATTTGATGACGCCTGAGCATTCATGGAACCATTACAGCATGGTTTCCAAATTTGTCATTCCCACGGTGGGTACGATTTTCAACGCAAAAATGAGCGCCAAAACCGCCACCAACAGCCTGTAAAAAAGGGGTGAAGTCGCCGTCGGGGTGGGAAAAGTCGGAATGCGATTACAAAAATAGTTTTTGGCGACACCGCAAAAAGCTGCCAAACGACCTCAGAATTCGACACCTTCCACAAAATGTCTGGTTTATATTGCAGACCACCTCATGCACATTATTGCCTTTCAAGCACTTGCGACTCGTATTGGACAAAACTATAGTTTGACCCCTAATACCTACGGTCTCCCGCCGAATAGAGCGAATCGCCAATGTCATCTTGCGTCCGGTGATTGAACATTTACACTGACCCAAAATTAACATGGCAGCCAAACGCAAGACACCTTCAACTCAGCCGGCCGCAAAACCCGGCGCGGCTTCGAACGCCCCGGCGGCGCCGGCGGCCGAGCCGGAATCCAGCAAGGCCAAAAACGGCCAAATGCACGTTCAGGCCGAACCGGTTGACCTCATCCCGCATCGCCCGTTCGTGCCGGGGAAAATTGACCTCCCGCTGCACCGGCGCGTGGACCGCAGTTTCCTGGACTACGCCTCCTACGTCATCCGCGACCGGGCCATTCCCAATTTGTGGGACGGCCTCAAGCCGGTGCAGCGGCGCATCCTCTGGGCCATGCACGAAAGCGACGACGGACGCTTCACCAAGGTGGCCAACGTCATGGGCGACACCACCAAGTATCATCCGCACGGCGACGCTTCCATTGGCGACGCCCTGGTGGTGCTGGCCAACAAGCGCTACCTGATCGAAGGCCAGGGTAATTTCGGAAACATTTACACCGGCGATCCCGCCGCCGCTTCGCGCTACATCGAATGCCGCCTGACCGAACTGGCGCGCGCGGAGCTTTTCAACGATTCGCTCACGGAATTCGTGCCAAGTTACGACGGGCGAAAAAAGGAGCCGGTCACCCTTCCGAGCAAACTGCCGCTCTTGCTCATGCTGGGCACGGAGGGGATTGCCGTCGGGATGGCGTGCCGCATTCTGCCGCATAATTTCCCCGAATTGCTCGAGGCGCAAATCGCCATCCTGAAAAAGCAGCCTTTCAAAGTGCTGCCGGATTTTCTGACGGGCGGCCTGATGGACGCCCGCGAATACCGCGACGGCGCCGGCCAGGTGAAGGTGCGCGCAAAAATCAAGATCCAGGACGACTCCAGCGTTCTGATCAAGGAAATCCCGCCCAACACCACCACCGATTCGCTCATCGCCTCCATCGAAGACGCCTCGCGCAAGGGCAAGATCAAGGTCAAAAGCATCCACGATTTCACTTCCGAAGACGTGGAAATCGAAGTCAAGGCCCCCGGCGGCGTGACCGCGCAGCAACTGGTGGACGCGCTTTACGCCTTCACCGATTGTGAGACCACCATCGCCAGCCGGCTGGTCGTCATCCGGGACAATCGCCCGGTGGAGATGACCGTCTCGGAGGTGCTGCGCGAAAACACCGCGCAACTGGCCGCCACACTCAAGCGGGAATTGGAATTGAAGGAAACCCTGCTGCGGCAGGAACTGCATGCCAAAACGCTGGTGCGGATTTTCATCGAAAATCGTATTTACAAACAAATCGAATCCTGCCGCACCAACGAAGCGGTGGTTGCGGCGGTGCAAAACGGCTTCAAACCCTTCCGCCGCCAGATGGAACGCGAGCTGGGGGGCGAGGACATCGAGATGCTCCTGGGTGTGCGCATCCGCCGCATTTCGCTTTTTGACCTCAACAAACATCGCGAGGAGATGGACCAGGTCAAAGCCGACCTGGAGGAGACGCGCGGGCATCTGAAGAACGTCACCAAATACGCCATCGCCCATCTCCAGGCCCTGCTGGAAAAATACGGCCCGGTTTATCCGCGCCTGACCAAGTCCAGCCGCTACGACGAAGTGGACGCGCGGGAAGCGGCCTTCAAGGCGTTCAAGGTGGCCTACGACCGGGAGTCGGGCTACGTCGGCCACAAAGTTTCCGGGGAAGAATTCAAGCTGGACTGCACCAAGTTCGACAAGCTCCTGATGGTTTTCAAGGACGGGCACTACAGAGTGGTGGAGCTTCCCGAAAAAATGTTTGTCGGGCCGGACATGGTTTTTTGCGCGCTGCCGGAACGGGAACGGGTGATGACCCTGGCCTACACCAACCGCGACGCCTCGTATTTGAAACGGTTCAGGTTTGGCGGAACGATTTTGAACAAGGAGTATTTCTGCATCCCGCCCAAGTCAAGAATTTTGTTCTTTGAGCCGGAAACGCCGGCGGAGATATTCATCCGCTACAAGGCAGCGCCGTATCAAAAGATTAACCAGCAAACGTGCAACCCGGCGCAGGTGGAAGTCAAAGGCCCCAAAACCCGCGGGCGCCAGATTTCGATCAAGGAGGTCGCGGCCATCAACAGCAAGCCGCCGCGCGGCTGGGACCCGGAGGCCGCCACCACAAAGCTGGAGTTTGTTTGATGAACCTTTCCCATGCGTGTCGTCCTTCAACGGGTTTCGCAGGCCAGCGTGATGATCGGGGGCGCTGTGAAAGCGGCCATTCCAAATGGCCTGCTGGTTTTGCTGGCGGTGGAGGAATCGGACACGGCGGAGGATGTCGAATGGTTGAGCGGGAAAATCGTGCGCCTGCGCGTGTTCAGCGATGAACAGGGACTGATGAACCGTTCGGTGCTGGAAACGGGCGGGGAGATTTTGCTGGTCAGCCAGTTCACGCTTTTCGCCAGCACCAAAAAGGGCAACCGCCCCTCCTACAGCCGGTCGGCCCGCCCGGAAGTGGCGGTTCCGCTGTACGAGCAATTCCAGCGCAAACTGGGCGAAGACTTGGGCAAGGCCGTGCAGACCGGCGAATTTGGCGCGGACATGAAAGTCAGCCTGACCAACGACGGGCCGGTCACCATCATGATTGATTCGAAGTGCCGGGAGTGATTTCCTGGTGTTAGACAAACTTTGGCCCGGGGAACGTCCTATATGAAAGAGATGGCCGCATCGCCAAACATCCAACGCCTCTATGATGACCATGCCCCGGCGCTGTTTGGGTTTCTCCTGAACCTTCTCCGAAACGAAGCGGACACGCGTGACGCGATGCAGGAGGTGTTTGTCAAGCTGGCGCGCCGCCCGGCCTTGCTGGAAGGCGCGCGCGACGAACGGGGCTTCCTGCTGCGCCTGGGCCACAACCTCGCCATTGACCTGATCCGCCGCCGCGGCGCCCGCGAACGGAATTACGAGCAACTGGCCCGCGAATCGCCGGCGCTCTTTGCCGAAAGCGCGAACCCCGACGAGCAAATCTTCCGCGAAAAACTGGCCGAAGCCCTGGGCGAATTGCCCGCCGACCAGCGCGCCGTGCTCCATTTAAAACTTTGGGAAAAACTCACTTTCGACGCCATTGCCCAAACCCTGGACATTCCCCCCAACACCGCCGCCAGCCGCTACCGCTACGGCTTAGACAAATTGCGCGAGCGGCTGCGTCCCATCTATGACGAGATCAAATGAATTCCGACTTTGAAAATCAACTGCAACGCCGCCCCCTGCGCGAACTTCCCCGCCAGTGGCGCTCCGAGATTCTGGCCGCCGCGCGACCCGCTTCCGGCCCCCGGCCCTTGGCCTTCGTCTCCCGTCTCTCTTCCTGGCTCTGGCCTTATCCGCGAGCGTGGGCGGGCTTGGCCGCGGCCTGGGTGGTCATCTTCGTTCTTCATTTCACCGCGCCGGATGAACCGCGGCTCGCCGGCAATTCCTCATCAATGACAATACAATCTTTTGCTACGTTGCAGCAACAAACCCTGATGATGGCGCAACTTCTCGGCCAAACTGATAACGCCGAACCGCCCGCCGCGCTGCCGGCCGCGCCCAAGCCCCGCAGCGAAAGGCCCATGCAACAGATGATCGGCTGACCCTTTGCCTTTATGGAAACTCCCCCCGTCAAGCCGTCCGCGCTGAAAATTTTTTGCCGCAAGGCCTTGTTCGCATTGGCGGTATTGGTCACTCTCGCCGCAGGCTTTTTAGCGGAAGAGCACTGGCGCGGCGCCTCGGCCTGGCGGAACTACAAGCGCGAAATGGAAGCCAAAGGCGAACATTTTGACGCCGCCCGCCTGATTCCGCCCCAAGTTCCCGACGACCAGAATTTTGCCATGACGCCGCTTTTTGCGCCGATTCTTAATCTGCCGCCGGAAGTTTTGAGCCTGCCAGCAGCCCACGTCACTAACACGGTCAATGGTCTTCGCAAAGAAGGCGTTGCTGGAAACCAACGTGGCACAAATCTTGGGTCCCTCCTGCCCAATACGGTCATCCAGCCTCGCCGCTTTTCCTGGCAATATGGATTGGCAGACGATTTGCTCCTCTGGGCCGCCGGCTTCAAGGGCACAAATTCGGCCACCCTTCCCGCGGAAATCACCGACCCGGTCCAGGCCGCTTCCTTTATTCTTGACAATCTGAAAGCCTGCGAACCCACTCTGGCGGAACTCCAGTCCGCCAGTGCGCGGCCCTCCTGCCGGTTTAATATCCCTTACGAGGTTTGGGACAATCCTCAGGCCATATCGGCGCTACTTGAAAGTTTTGTCATCATCAAGGGGTTGGACCGGGTCCTGACCCTCCATGCCGAGGCGGAAATGGTTCTGGGCCGGACCGATCAGGCGCTCAAAGACATCCAGGTTATGTTCCGCGCGGATGACGGGCTGAAAGACGAACCGCTGCTCATCTCGCAGTTGGTGCGGCTGGCGGGCGCGTCAATCATATTGGAATCCGTCGGCGAGGGGCTGGCGGAGCATCGCTGGTCTGAGGCTCAACTGCAAGTTTTGCAGGACCGCTTGAGCAAGACCGATCTGATCGCCTCAACCGTCCAGGCACTCTATGGAGAGCGCGACCTTTGCTGCAATCGGAAGTTCGATCAGGGATACATCTGGCCGCGCGGCTGGAATCGTCTCGAACAACTCAATCTCAATCGTGCTTTCAATCAAACGGTGTTGCCCCGGATTGACCTGGCGGGAAGGGAGATCAGCCCAAGCTTCACTCATTCGATGAATCTGGCTTTCCATCAATCTTACGAAGGAAAGGCTTTCAGCGCCCTCCTTCATCATAACATCATGGCGAGCATGATGCTGCCCGCCATTTCCGGCGTGGGGGAAAAAGTCGCTTTTGCGCAAAGCGAGGTGGACCTGGCCATGCTGGCGTGCGCCTTGGAGCGCTATCGGCTGGCCCAAGGCCAATACCCGGAAGAACTGGCCGCGCTGGCCCCGCGTTTTGTCGCCGTCCTGCCCCATGACATCATCAACGGCCAGCCGTTGAAATATCGGCGCACGGAGGATGGACGGTTCGTCCTTTATTCCGTTGGCTGGAACGAAAAAGATGACGGCGGCGTGGTTGCCACCGCCAAAACCAACCCAATCGGCAAGGACCCCCGCAAGAACGTCCCCGCCCGCCACGACACGCGGCAAGGCGACTGGGTCTGGCAATATCCCGGGGGAAACTAAGCCGACTCCGGCGCCTTGCAGGCTTCCAGGAGGACCATTTGGAAATAGCCGCTGATTTCCAGGGCCGCCATGGCGCGCGCGGCCTGGCCGGTCAGATTGGGCTTGGGCACCGATTCCAGTTCGGGCCGGCCCAGCTTGACCCAGGAACCCACGCGCACATCGTTTAAAACTTGCAGCATCCAGTCCATCTGCTCGGCGGGGAGGGAGAAACGATACCGGCCCGGGCCTTCCAGCCGAAAACGCCCGGGGGTGGCAAAGAATTTGTCGAGCTTGCGCTTGTGGTCGCCGCGCTGCTGGGCCATCGCCTCCTCCAGCAATTCTTGTTCGGCTTTGATTTCCGGGGCGGCGCAGTGGGTGATCTGGTGGTAGCCCGAATCCAATTGCGGATAAAGCTTCAAGGTGGCCACCAGCCAGTCCATTTCCTGCCTGCTCATTTCAAAAAGGAAGGCCGCGCCGCCAAGGCCGCTTTTCTGGGAACGGATAAATTTCATTCCTCGCGTTCCATGGTGGCGTGCAGCCCGTAACCCTGGAGTTGATGGACGTAGTGCTCGGCCTTTTCAAAGGTCTCGCGCACGAGCAGGCTTTTGCCCGACTGATGGACTTGCAGCATGTGGCGCTCCGCCCGCGCCTTGGGCCAGCCAAAGACGGCCTGGAAGACGTGGGTCACGTAGTCCATTAAATTCACCGGATCATTCCAGCAAATCACCATGTAACCCCGGTCCCGCAGTTCCTTGGGATCGGTCTTTTCTTTCTTGTCCGTTTTAGGCGGAGCATTGGGCGCGGCCGTCTCTGACATGCCGTAAATATAACAAATTGGAGGCTCCCGCGCCAGCAGGGAAAAAGGCCGGGGGCTGGAATGGAAAAATAAGTTGAATTTATCGGCCCGGCTCTCGTCCATAAGAATGGAAGGACTGAATTATGAAAAAGTTAATTCTCGTTTTACTTGGTTTGGTTGGAATGGGTTTCACCGCCTCCGCCCAATTGGAAAACACCAGCGTCACTCTTCCTCCCGACAATGGTCCTGTCCTCGTCGGCGGCGCCATGCCGGTTTATACGCAGGTCGTTTATGACGAACCTGTTGCGTATAACGCCCCGGTGCAGTATTATGCCCCTGTCGTATATAATGCTCCGGTGTTTTACAACACCGGCCCGGTGGTGGTGCAGCCGGCGGTTTGCCAGCCGGTTGATTGCGCCGATAACTCAGGTTCGACGGTCCAGGTCATTGTTTTTGGCCGGGCGCAGGCCTGCCAGCAAGGCTACCAATTCGCCGCCCGGCGCTAAGGCATCGCGAGAAAATAAGATAAGCAACTATGGCGCAGGAATTTTGGCCGCTGGCAACGCGCTCGTGAGGCGCATATCCGCGGCGATCTGCCACGAACGAGCAACGCCGCCAGCGGGCAAAAGAACCAGCCAGAGTTGCTCAGGTTATTTTTTCGCGATGCCTAAATCGAATTGAGCCATTTCCAGACGCGCAAGGCCTCCAGGACGCTCCAGGCCTGGGCGTCGCAGCCGCGGGGTTGATGGGGCGCGTCGCCATCCAGAATCTCCGGCAACTGGCCCAGACATCCGGCCATCATCAGACGATCCATGCCGGCTAAATAGGCTTTGGCGGCGGCGACGGCGGCGGGGGAAGAATCCCAGGCGCGAACCAGCGCCTCACAAGCCGCCGGCAATGTCCACGTCCAGGCCGTGCCGTTGTGGTAGGCCGGTTTGCGGCGGGTGTCTTCGTCTCCTTCGTAGCGGCCGCGATACGGCTCGCGCGGCTCGCCCAAAAGCGCGCCCCCCGGACTGTAAATTTCCAGCGGCGGCCAGACCGGCAGCGGGGCCAGCGTCCGCACCGCGCCCGGCACGAACAAATAGCGCAAGGCCGCCGCCACGGCCCGGCGCGCCCGCGGGCCTGTCAAGAATCCAAAAGCCACGGCCAGGAGATAATTGTTGCGCAAGGCGTTGTCCGCCACCGCTTCGGCGGCGGCCTGGCCGGGGCCGGCAATCAGGAGGTCGGCCATGTACCCCGGCTCCTCCAGCCAGAAAAGCTTTTGCAGGGATTGCTCCGCGCGCTCCGCCAAGGCGCGCCACGGTTCCCCGGCGGGCTTGGCGCCCAGGCGGTCCAGTTGGCGCAAAAGCCGAATCCACAGAACCTGGATTTCCACCGGATAACCCTGGCGCGGCTTGCAGGCGGGAAAATTGGTGTCCATCCAGGTGAAATGGGAGGGGCTCCAGATCAAGCCCGAGGCCGGGTCCAGGCGGATGCCGTTGGGGGTCCCGCGCGCGTAGCCGGCGGCGATTTCACCCAGGACGCCTACGATGTTCCGGCCCTCTTTGCCGGCGGGCCTGTCATAAAGATTTTCACCCAGTTGCGCCGCCGTCTCCTCGCAGACCACGCCGTACCAAAGCGGCGCGTCGGAGGTGTCGCGATTCGAGGCGTCTTCGCCTTGGATGGTGTTGGGCATGAGGCCGTTCTCGGAGAAGCGGCCGAAGTTGATCAGCAAGTCCGCCACTTCGGAAGTCATTCCCGCGGCCAGCATCCCGCGCGCGCTGATGAAGGTGTCGCGGCCCCAGTCCAGGAACCACGGGTAACCGGCTATGACGGTGCAACCCGCGCCGCGCCGGACGACGAACGCGCGCGCCGCCAGCGCCAGTTGCCGTCCAAAGGCGTCCTGCTCCGGGAATTGGGCGAGGCTCAGGGCCGATTCGTCCGCGGCCAGGCGGCTGGCGGAGGCTTGCTCGATGAATGGGAACGCGGGAGGCGGGAGGTCGGCGGAAAGAACCACCGTCACGCTTTTTTCCCGGGTCAGCGGCAGATCAAACCAACCCGGGCTGTAGGCGTCGCCAGCGGAGATTTGTCCGCGGCTCGCCTCCACCGGATGAGGAACGCCCTGGCACCATTCGGGCTGTGGATTGTAAACGCCATCGTTGCTGAAGACGCACAACTGCCGGTCCGGCGCGGGCGTAAAGGCGAAGCCGGGCTGGTCCGGCAAGGGACGGCAATTCTGCTCGAAATGATAATCGGCGCCGCCGTTGCGGTGGGTCTCGGTGTGAAAGCCGCGATCCTCGATGTCCACCCGCACGGTCAGGCGCACGTCGAATTGCGGCGGCAAATCCGCCGGCCTGGTGCCGGGCAGGCGCAGGAAGGAAAAGGCGGTGGTGTTCCAATCTTCCAGCATGTCGGCGGTGAGCTGGATTTCCACCGTCCGCCCGTCGCCAGAGTCAACTATAAAATTCCACACCGCCGGCTGCCCGGCCCGGAACCAGCCCAGGCTCTGCAAATTCAGCGGCGTCAGAAACCCGTCCGCGCAAACCCAGACCCGGATGCGCTTGGCCAGGACGTGCCGGTCCACGGGGAATTCCGGGTTGAGATTGGCGCCCAGGGCGCAGTCGTATTTTGAATTGATGTTGCCCAAATCCACGCAGAGACGGGCCATGCCGCCCCGGCCGTTGGCCAGCAAAACCATGGCGGCGGGCGGCGGTTTGGCCAGCGCCGGGGTGTAGGCGGGCGCGGCCGCCAAAAAGCGGAGGCTGGCCCGCACCCGATCCGTCGTCAGCCCGTTGCGCTCGAAGACGATTTCCGCGTCGGCGGCGTCCCCGGCAGGCCGGGGGGCAAAACAGGCCACGCAGCCGTCCCGCACTTCAATGGCTTCGATGTGCCTTTGCTGGCCGCCGCAATGCAAGGTGGCGCGGAAGCCGCGGGGATCGTGCAGCAAGAGCCAGTGGCCGGGAGGCACGGGGGTGACGCGGCGCACGTCAATCAAACTCCAGTCCACCACTTGCGGAAACATCCCTTTGGCCGCATCCAGGGCCGCGCCTAAATCCAGGCGCGCTTTGGCCCGGTCAAGATAAGGAAGGGAGGCGAGAAACTCGCGGGGGTTGAAGTGGACGCGGCTGGCCAGGTCGCGCCAATCGCACGGCCCGATTTCCTCGGGCAATAGAACCTTGCTCATGGCGGAAATGGCCCAGGCGGCTTGGGCGCGGGCGCGCCGGTAATCCTCGCCGCCCAAGCCGCGCGGTTCGGCCGCGGCGGCCAGGCAGCAGGCGGCGCCCGGTTCCAGATTAAACACAAACTGCCCGCCAACGGTTTTGAATTCGGGAGGTTTCGGTCCGAGCAGATCACATTGCAGCGGGCCGAGGCCGGCGCATTTTTCCGCGTCCAGCGCCAGCGTCCGGGAGTGAAGCTCGTCCATGTTGATGAGCACCAGAACATGATCCAGCCCCTCGGCCGAATCACGCCGCAGCGCGAACACCGGCGAGTCGGCCTGGCTCAACCGGGTGAGGACGGTGCCATCAAAGAAGCAGGGATGGGCGGCCAGCAGATGATTGAGTTGGGCCAGTTCGGCCACCAAGTTGTCCGGGTTGCCCCAGGCCAGGCCGGCGCAGGCGTGAACGCTGATTCTTTCCGCCGCCAGCCATTCGACGCCGCAGGTGAAGCCGAAGCCGCCGCTCACGCTGGTCAGGGCGCAAAGCCGGTTGCGCATGAGCGACCAGGCGCGGCTCTGGGAGGCGAGGCGCTCGTTGTCGTGCGTTTCGCTGTAATGCACATAAACGCCAAGCCGGGCGGATTGGCGCAGGCAGTAATCCAGGTAGCGCGCAACATTCGGGCCAAAATTCTGAAACAGCTCCGAGTAAGCCCATTGCATTCCGCCTTCGGTCAGGAGCGATTCGGTGGCGTCCCACGGGCCGCCCAGACCTTCGAGCAGGAAGATGGTTTGCGGAAATTCCTGGCGCACCCGGGCCTCGATGTACTGCCAGACGCGCAACGGCACTTTGTAGCCCGCGTCGCAACGGAATCCGTCCACGCCGCGCCGGCACCAGGTCAGAAAGGCGCGGGCCACCTCCTCCCACAACTCGACGTAGTTGGGGCTTAACTCCACCAAATCCTCCCAGACCACCCCCCAGGCGCCCGGACAGGCGAAACTTCCGTCCTCGTGGTGAACGAACCACTCGGGATGATTCTCATAAAGAACCGATCCCCAGCCGGTGTGATTGATCACCATGTCAAGAAAAACCCGGCCGCCCCGGCGATGGACGGCGTCGGTCAGCTCGCAAAATTGCTCGATGCCGTTGCTGCGCCGGTCGAACTCCACCAGCGCCGGATCAATCGCCGTCAGATCCATGCAGGCGTACGGGCTGCCAAACCGCCCGAACCGCGCGAAGGTGGCGGGCGTGGGATTGACGGGGAGCAACTGCAAAATCCGGCAGCCCAGCGTGTCGAAGATGTGGGGCAACTGGCCGATCAGGTCCCGCAATTTGCCCGACGGCGGGATCACCGCGTAGCCCCGTTCGTCCAGTTTCTTCAACTGCCTCGCCAGCGCGTCGTCCTGGGTGGCGCGGGCGCTTTTGGACTCGCCGAACAGGCGCGTGAACGCGCAATAGACCGCGTTGCCGGTGCGGTACTCGCTCGGGTGGACGGAAATCCCGGCGTCCGCCCCATCCGGCCAGACCTGCCGGCCGTCCGGCCCGACCATGTACGCCTTGGCGCGATAAAAGCCCACGTCGGTCAGCGGCATTTCCACCGACCATTCCCCGTTGGGCTGCGGTTGCAGGGGAACATCGCGCCAAAAGGCGACCGAAAACGGATTTTTCCCCGCATGAGTGGCGATGATTTCCTGGCGGAGACGGTCGGCTTTGCCGAGATTGGTGCGCAGGAATGCGCGCGCGTTTTTGGGCGAGCCGGGAGGCAAGCGCAGACTGAAGCGCACGCGGTCTCCGACAAAGCGGAGCCACCGTTCGCCGGGCGCGGGATTCATAGTCAAGCCGTCCATCAAGCCGGAAGTTTACGGACCCGCGCCCAAAAGGTCGAAGTAATTCCCGGCGATTCTAGTCGGGCGGCGTCCATTCCGGAGTGCGGGCGTCCGCGCCCGCAGCCTTCGGCGTCCCGCCAAACACATCCCTCCTTGCTTTATGAACGCGACCGCGCACCGCACCACCCATCCGAAGAAAAATCGCTGAAGGCAATCAAACCTTCTGCAATGCGTCAGTCATCGGTGGTAGGGCGAGACTCCGTCGAGCCGAAACTCGATTTCTTGGGAAAAAATTACGGCTCGACCGAGTTGCGCTGCCTTTCCCCGCCGCCACCGACGCATTACAACCCTCTCCAATTTCCACTTGCCTCCCCGCCTCCCATTCCTCAGAATAAATTCATGCCACGACAGCGCAGTATCGAATCCGAGCAGGCCCAATGGAGAACGACAAATGAGACCGACACATAAAAGCGCAACAATGGGACAAAAGCATAGTTTGGCGCGGCGGTTGCGGCGGGAAGCGACGATGCCGCTCAAATGGATCTCCGAGCGGTTGAAGATGGGGTCCTGCAAATCGGTCAATCGGCGGCTTTATGAAAACAGAAAAACAAAATGTTGATATGCTAGGACCCGACCCCTATACGACCCCTATACGTATCCAATTAAAAGGAGCCTTATGAAAACAAAATCGAAAAGAACTGTAGAGGCGGTCTATGACCGTCGCATCGCTCTCAGCAATCTCAAACGAGTTCTTTCTATTTATTTTGCGTTCTTTGTAACTATTTCGGCGTCCGCGCAAATCCAGCAAGCCTGGGTGGCCAAGTACAACAACGGGATCACCAACGGTACCCATCAAGCTCTCAAGATGGCTTTGGACCCTTCCGGGAACATTTACATCACAGGCTTTTCCCAGAACACCAACGGCAACCTGGATTATGCCACCATCAAATATGCGCCGAATGGCAACCAAGTCTGGGCTGCCCGCTTCGATTCTACCAATACGACGACCGCAGAGCCGGCAAACCTGGTTCTTGACTCGCAGGGCAACGTCATCGTCACCGGCAGCGCAGTTACCGTGAAGTATGATACCAATGGTAATCAACTCTGGACCGCGCCTTATGCCGGCGCGGCGCTGGCCGTTGATTTGAGCGGAAACATTTGCGTTACAGGGTACTCCACCGATTTAGGCACGGTCAAGCTGAGTCCATCCGGCAGTAACATTTGGACAGTCAATTATCCCGACATTGGTCAACCCAATGTGGGCCAAGCGGTAGCGATTGATACAAACGGAAATGTCTATGTGGCGGGGAGCGATCATTGGTCCAAAGGCATTGGTACTTACTACTATCTGCGACTTGATTTGTTTGAATATGATCCCAATGGCCATCAGCTTTGGATGGCAACATATGCTCCGTATCAGTCATCTTCCGCACTTGTTGTGGAGGGCATTGGCATTGATAATTCAGGCGACATCTGCCTCAATGGCAATTTTGTTGGTGCTGCGGGTCAACTGTATTTAACTTTAAAATACGGGAATAACGGAAGTTTGGTTTGGACTGCTTTGAATCCTACAAGCGACGCCTATAGCCTTTCGCACGGTTTGGCTTTGGATAATATGAATAATGTCTTGGTTACGGGAGATAATGCGTATCAGTATCCAAACACACAATACGGCACCTACAAGTTAAGCACAAATGGAACCTATATGTTCACGAATTTATATCCAACGGTTGCATTCAGTGTGAGCGTGGCCACGGCAATTGCGGTTGACAACGGCAACAATTTCTATGTAACCGGCTACTCCCCAGGCACAACCTCCGGCAATGACATCGTGACGATCAAGTATGACAGCAATGGCAATCAAATGTGGGTTCAACGATATAATGGGCCGGGCAACGGGGATGATGAGGGGAATGCGATTGCTGTGGATGCGAACGGCAATGTGTATGTGACCGGATATGAGACGGTGGCGGGCGGCGGCACGGAGATGGTCACCATCAAATACGCCCCCGGCCCCTTGCTCCAGAAGCAGGTCAATGGGAGCATCCTGCTGCAGGCGGTGGGCGCGGCCGG
>Ga0182027_10000686_pt1 | contig 57986 bp, 55 predicted proteins | sample 712E1DmetaG_FD_121300 | JGI IMG/M metagenome (GOLD analysis project Ga0182027, IMG submission 121300) | Permafrost microbial communities from Stordalen Mire, Sweden - 712E1D metaG (Illumina Assembly) | ecosystem: Environmental > Terrestrial > Soil > Wetlands > Permafrost | place: Sweden...
AGAAGCCCGTTGGCACAAGTTAACTTTCGTACAATGTCCTAAATGGGTATGTATGACGAAGATGGGATTCGACATATATGCCGGTTTGGCAGGAATGACGATAGCAACATACCAATAGTTGTGGTCAATAAATTGGAACGATTAAGACAAATAGCCGCCGAAGAAAATTAGAGTCAAGGAATGGTTAAATCTATTTTAACAGCTTAAGAATGCAGCGCCCCTAAGACGGCGCCCCGTCCTGGGGCGAAAATAGATAACAGCAATTACTTTTCTTTTCTTACTCCTTTAAAAGGTTTATTATCCGATTTCTGATCAAGGAAACGTCCTGTATCGGTGTTTCGTTTCACATAGCTCTCCGTATGCGGATTATACGTTTGTGACCTACCAGTTACCGCTTCGTTTCTGTGATTGTCGCCTGTAGGGGGATTTGTCGCCATAAAGCCTCCTTAAAAAAAGTTATTAGGTAAATTTCCTAGTATGAATATATATATGAACATTGGTACTGTCAACAGTTTAATTTTACATACTGTTGTTACTATTAACATGTTGTTAATATTTTTCTTTTGTGTTGCCTTTAAATATTATTAATGTATTTTAAAAAGCAGATGGCACGGAATAGAATCGAAAAAATTTATGAACTTATCGGACTAAAAATCCGCAATAAGCGTAATGATATAGGTTTTTCCCAAGAAGACTTAGCAAAACAATCCAACCTTGAACGCCCATCTGTTGTTCTTATCGAAAGCGGCAAGCAAAAACTTCCGATCGACAGACTTTACTTAATCGCTCACGCGCTTGAATGCTCCCCAAAGGATTTGTTGCCGGAATCAAATGAAGTGTTTGAAGGCGCTTACGCGGGCGAAGTAACAGATGAAGTTCCTATAATCAGCCATAAAGGTCATGAATTAGACTCTAACGGCGAAAAAAAGATTCGTGATTTTTTAAGAAAAGCTACTCAAAAGAGAGGTGTATATGAGGCAAGAAGCAATTCAAAGAAGAGCCCAAATACTGTTAAAAGAACAAGGCATTGAATCATGGCCGGTAGATGTTACAAAAATAGTTGAGACATTAGGTTTGAACATTCTTGAAACCCAGTTGCCAGATGACACCTCAGGTATTCTTGAAAAATCCGAGAACAATAAGAGCACCATTTTCGTTAATAAGACACACCCACCCGTAAGAAAGAGATTTACAATTGCTCACGAAATAGGCCATTATCTTCTTTCATCAAAGAATGGAATATACGTCGATAAATCTATTTTTTTTAGAGATGGCAAATCGCAACAAGCTATTGATAAAGAAGAAATGACAGCCAACTGTTTTGCAGCTGAACTTCTTATGCCAAAAAGTTTCATTAAAAAAGCGCTTAACAAATTTGTACAAAACGGTATTTTCGATTCGGGTGATGATTTAGTTCAAACATTGTCAAATGAATTTAAGGTAAGTACCACAGCAATGAGTATTAGACTTCAAAATATGGGGCTTTCATTCTAAGACAAAGCATAGAGAAAGTATAAAAATGGATAAAACAGCTGCAAAAGCAGAAATTACTCGTTTAGTGGATTCCTATTTAAAGCAGTTTTCCTATTTCCAATCTTCAAAATATAAGGAAGCACAATTACGCATTGATTTTATCAATCCATTCCTTGCTGCACTTGGGTGGGACGTTGAAAATTACCAAAATTTACCACCCCATCTGCGGGAAGTTGTACAAGAGCCTGCTGTAGACGTTGAAGAAGAAGATGAACTTTTACGAAAAAATCCTGATTACGCATTAAGAACCGCAGGTCGTCGCAAATGTTTTATTGAGGTTAAGAAACCTTCGGTTGATATTTTAAAAAATAAACAACCAGCCTTTCAGCTGCGCCGATACGGTTGGAATGCCGAACTAAAGTGTTCGATTCTTATAAATTTTACCAACCTTGTATTCTACGATTGCGGAATACCTCCAACGCCGGGCGATGAACCGTTCAAGGCTCGAATTAAGTCATTTAATTACCAAGAATACTTAACTAATTTTGATGAGCTATTTAATTTTCTTTCGAAGCAAGGCATGAATGAAGGTAGTCTCGATTCTCTTTGCAAAGACCTAAGCAAAGTAGAACATCTTCCATTTGATGAGTATTTTCTTAAGCAAATAGAAAAGTGGCGTTTTAGCTTGGGTCAAGCGATTATCAAAGCCCAATCAAAGCTTAAAGATAATGAATTAAATTACGTGGTACAAAAGATTTTAAACCGAATAATGTTCTTGCGTATTTGTGAAGATCGCACACAAGAAATTTACGAACAACTCAAACGGATAGGTTCATATACAGACCTCAAGGAATTATTCCACAAGGCAGAAAAACGCTATAATTCCGGTCTTTTTGATTTTGTTGAAGATAAACTAACTGATACTATCGAATTAGAATCAACTTTTCTTTTAGATGTTTTTAAAGATCTTTATTATCCAGATAGTCCTTATAACTTCAGTGTCCTTGACTCATCAATTTTAAGCCGGATTTATGAAATTTTTCTTGGTCAAAAACTTAGAGTTTCAAATAAGCGTGTTCAGATAATTGAAAAACCCGATGTTGTTGAAACAAACGGCATTGTTCCTACACCTGATTATATAGTTTATGAAATAGTTGATCGAATCTTAAAACCGTTACTCGAAGGAAAAACACCTGAACAAATCTCAAAAATGCGTTTTGCCGATATTTGCTGCGGTTCCGGGACGTTTCTTATCACCCTCTTTGACTATCTTATTAATTGGCATATCAATTATTATTTCCAACACGGGATGGATGATCATTTTTATATAGCAACCGATAAAGAAAGACATCTTTCACTCAGTGAAAAGCGTCGCATATTAGCAAATAATGTTTTTGGCGTAGATATTGATCCTAGCGCGGTAGAAGTATCCTCATTCAATTTGTATATAAAACTTCTCGAAAATGAAACAGCCGATTCCATTGAGTCATTTATTCTTACTCAAAAAAGTAAGGTATTGCCAAATTTATTCAATAACATTAAATGTGGCAACAGTCTTATAGATGGCGGTTTTTTTAAATTTAGGAAAAAATCTCTTCTTAATTCAGATGAATTCGAGTTTGTAAATCCATTAGACTGGAAAATAGATTTTGATAATATTTTCGCAAATGGAGGGTTTGATGCAATAATTGGCAATCCGCCATATATTCGTATCCAGAACATGGTTAAATATTCACCGAATGAGGTTGCTTATTATCAATCCACCGGTACACCATATACAACTGCACACAAGGACAACTTTGATAAATACTATCTTTTTATTGAACGAGCCCTTTCCCTACTTAACGAAAAGGGGCGACTTGGATACATCACACCTCATAAATTTACTATTGTAAAAGCTGGCGAAAACCTTCGAAAGCTTATTGCGACTAATAGATATTTAAATCAGTTGATTCATTTTGGCACTTGCCAAGTATTTGAGGGACGATCCACCTACACTTGCATTATTATTCTCGATAAATTAGAATGTGCCGATTTCTTTTTTGAAAAGGTAGATAACATTGCAAAGTGGCAAATTGATTTTCAAAGTACACAAACAAAGCTACCAATCGCTTCAATAACTGAACAACCATGGCTTTTAGTTAATCCTTCATTTAATTCTTTAGTCCAAGGCTTGCAATCTGTTAGAACCCGAATACTTTCTGAAATTGCGGACATTTACGTCGGGCTTCAAACTAGTGCTGACACAATTTATATAATCAAACCATTTAAGGAATCAGCGCGCTATGCATATTTTGAAAAAAACGGAAAGGAATGGCAAATAGAAAAAGCAATACTTCGTCCTTGCATTTACGATCTCTCATTTATTCCCTTCTCAAAGCCATCCTGTAATGCTTATATGATTTTCCCCTACCAAATTAATAATAACGGTGCTGTTCTTATTCCTGAATCGCTTTTTCGAAAAAAATACCCCTATTGCTGGAAATATCTCTTTTTTCATAAGGTAAAACTTAGTAAACGCAATATTCAAGGCGGAATGAAGAACAAGTGGTACCAATTTGGCCGTTCTCAAAGTCTCACTAAGTTTACAGGAGATCCCAAGTTGGTATGGCCAGTGCTTTCTTTAGGGGCAAACTATACTTATGACAATGAGGATGTGCTTTTCACTGGTGGCGGTAATGGTCCATATTACGCCTTAAGAATTAAAAAAGGCATCAAGCTCTCATTGCATTACCTATTAGCAGTCCTGTCAAATCCTCTGCTTGAATCTTCTGTGAAGCAAAGGGCCTCCACATTCCGTGGGGGCTATTATTCTCATGGCAAAGAATATGTTTCCAATCTTCCAATCCTAATTCCTAATTTGAAAGATGCAAAAGAAAGAGCATTATACAAAGAAATTATTTTAAACACTAAGAAACTTATTTCATTACAAACGTCTCTTAGCAATAAAAGAACTCCTCATAAGTCAAATTTGATAGGCAAACAGTTTGATATTTTGAAAAATGAACTTGCAGACAAACTAAATAAACTCTACAATACACCAGACGATGAAGTGTCCTGACTTTTTAAGAGTAAAATATATTTAATATTTGACAAAGGTAATTAAGGTATTATTATGAAACCGATACTAACAAGTAACAAACTTCGAGGTGGCTATTATACACCACCGATTATTGCAGAATTCCTCTGTAATTGGGCAATACAAACAAAATTAGACCGCGTCATTGAGCCAAGTTGTGGTGATGGCGTTTTTATGTCATTTGCATGCAAACGCATGCTGCAATTAGGGACATCTAAAAAGTCAATTTCTAAGAACCTTTTAGGCATTGAATACGCGTCATCTGAGGCGCGCAAAGCTGAAGATCACCTGAAAACAATTGGCATTAACAATTCTGAAGAAATGATACATCAAGGGGATTTTTTCGAATATGTACAAGAAAACAATTATGTGCCAAGCATCTTTTCTAAAGAAGCAACGCCTTTGGAATTGTTTGATGCTGTTGTCGGAAATCCCCCCTTTATTCGCTATCAAAATTTTCCTCCAAAACAACGTGCTATTGCATTTTCAATCCTCGAGTCACTAGGCCTTAAGCCTAACAAACTCACAAATTCATGGTTGCCATTTCTTGTCATATCTACGCAACTCTTAAGCAAAGACGGCCGTTTAGCTATGATTGTGCCCGCCGAACTATTTCAAGTTAAATATGCCGCGGAAACCCGGCAATTTCTCAGTCAGCATTTTCGGAGGATTACTATACTTACTTTTCGAGATCTGGTTTTTCCGGAAATTCAGCAAGAAGTTGTCTTACTTTTATGTGAAAAAAATCATGTTCGTGATTTTGGCATCAGAACTCTTGAATTAAAAAACCAAGATGATCTGCAAAAATATGACCATAGTTCAATTGAACAACTCGAGGTCAAGCCTATCAACCATTCAAAGGACAAATGGACGCAGTACTTTTTGAATACTGACGAAATTGAATTGCTACACCGTTTGCGGAAAAACAGCAAAGTAACGCCACTGGGAAAATTTATTGATGTTGATGTCGGTGTCGTCACAGGGTGTAACGACTTCTTTATTCTTCGACAATCTGAATATTCGAAATGGCGGCTTAACGGAAGTTCGTTACCAATAGTATCGCGAAGCCCGCATCTTAAAGGTCTATTTTTTTCCAAAACAGATCTTGAGAACAACTATTTGTCAGATTATCCTGCACTCCTGTTCTTCCCCAAAGCACAGTCAAAAGGTGACCTTTCAAATTGTGACTTACGCTATATCTCCTTCGGTGAAGAAAATAATTATCAAAGTGGCTATAAATGTTCTATACGAGACCCGTGGTATATTGTTCCTTCCGTTTGGATACCAGATGCTTTTTCCCTTAGACAAGTTCACGAATATCCTAAATTGGTGCTAAACTCATCCGGGGCGACTTGTACTGATACGATACACCGAATACGATTCAAGGACGCCCACCAATCAACAGCAATTGTGGTGTCATTCCTAAATTCAATGACACTTGCTTTCTCTGAAGTATTAGGCCGAAGCTATGGAGGTGGTGTTTTAACTTTTGAACCTTCTGAAATTGAGGAACTTCCAATCTTTCTACCAGCGAAGCTTAAATTGAACGCTAACAATATTGATAATCTATTACGTGACCGAAGCATTGGCTCGGTTTTAGATTCTGTTGACAATGAAATCTTAATAAATGGGTTGGGGTTGCAATCAGATACAGTCCTTTCTTTGCGAAATATTTGGCAGAAGCTCAAAGAAAGGCGTATTGGCAGGAAATAATTTCTACTATTTGGAAAGACTTTCACATGAATGAAAATGAAACAACTGTCAAAGAAGTTGATGAAGATTTAACTGCTGATGGCCACCTATCTGGTGTAGAACTCGATAGTGAATCTGAGCCTCAGGACCCATTCGATCCTGAGCAGATTTCAATTGACACGAAGGTTGTCCCAATGGATACGCTTATCAGAAGAATCCTTCAGGGATCAATCCGTCTAGCTCCAGCTTTTCAGAGGAATGTCGTTTGGGATTTGGAAAGAAAAAGCAGGCTAATTGAATCTATGATGCTGAATATTCCATTACCGATGTTTTATGTGGCAGCTGATGAGAAAGGAAATTGGGACGTAGTAGATGGCTTGCAAAGATTAACGACAATAAAGAATTACATTCTGGGTGAGGATTTTTTGAAATCTAGAGAAGAAAGCCAAAGAGGGCGTGGTTTTAGGCTTGCAAGTCTAGAATTTTGGGGCAGCGAGTTCGATAACAAGACTTTCAAGGAACTCGATACTGACATAGTCAACAGAATATTGGAAACGGAATTTCGTTTTACAATCATAAATCCTGGAACACCTGAAGTTGTAAAACGGAATATTTTCAAACGCATTAATACGGGTGGAATGCCATTAACTCTGCAAGAAATCAGACATGCCCTTTATCAAGGCCAATCAACAAACATTCTTTTAGAGCTATCGCATAATCAACAATTTCAATTTGCTACAGGAGGTTCGGTGGACGACAGCCGAATGGCCGCGCGTGAGCTTGTGCTTAGGTTTCTTTCTTTTTCGCTCCGATCACACAAAGATTACTCCAAAGCTTCTGAGATGGATACATTTCTCAGCGATACTATGCGTATTATGAATGTTCTTCCTAACCCGTCGCAGTCTGACCTTCTGAAAATATTCAAAACAAAACCATATCCTACGATTAGGTATAATGATATTCCTAGTTTGAAGCGGCGGTTTATTACCGGAATGCAACGTTCCTTTGAAATATTTTCTAATCATGCGTTCAGAAGGTCTGCTGGCGGACAGCGTCGTTCACCAATTAATAAAACATTATTTGAAGTTTGGGGCAATCTTCTCTCAGATTTGACATCTGATCAACATGCTTTGTTAAAGAAGAATAGGGTTTCCTTTCTTAATCAATATGAGAGTACTCTGCTGTCTGATGCTGGTTTTATTGATATTATTTCACGGGACAGCTGGAAATATACCGCTGTTCAAAACCGCTATGACAAATTGGGCAATTTTCTATCTAACTATGTCATTTAGGAGAATCCAATGCTAACCGAATTAATTCTACAAAATTTCAAATCCTTTGTTAAGACATCGATACCGGTTAAACCACTCACGTTGTTAGCAGGCTTAAATAATACAGGCAAGAGTTCTATTTTACAGTCATTGCGTATGTTCTGGAAATGGCAGAAACTAAAAGATCCTTTAATAAATGAATATGGTTCTCTTAATGAATTGCGAAATAAAAACGCCGATTCCAATGATGAAATACAAATTGGGGTTTCACTAGAAAATGCCGGAAACCCGTTTTTCCTAGCGTTCAAGCAAGAAAACATTATTTCGCCGATTGACGAGGGCACCAATACTTTGCTTCCAATGCTTTGTTATTTGTGCGCAGAACGATGGGGTCCAAGGCCACTTTTACCGACTTTTACCTCAATTGACAAACTTATGCATGTCGGAGAACATGGTGAATATGTAATCGATTTCTTATCACAACATGAAAGAGACATTGTACCGGAAATTATGTGGCATCCTAAATCAGAAGGACAAACTCTTGAATATAATGTCAGAGCCTGGCTTGGCGAAATAGCACCAAATATAAAGCTCATACAGCACGTTGACCATTCCAGTGATTTATCCTATTTCAAAGTTAATAGTTTTCGTCCAAATAATGTTGGATTCGGAATAAGCTACTCCCTGCCAATTTTAGTTTTGCTTCTAGGGATGGCGAGCAATTGGTCTGATCACTCTTCCTTCAAAGATAACGGCGTCATAGTCTTGATAGAAAATCCCGAAGCGCATATTCATCCCAAAGGTCAAACTCTAATTGGTCAGTTCATTTCAAAAGCAGTTGCGGCAGGATTGCAGGTTATCATTGAAACTCACAGTGATCATGTTCTCGACGGCATACGATTATCTGTACAGGACAAAACGCTTAATCCAAGCCAGATTGCATTTCATTACTTTTCATTAGAAGATAATCACTCTGTAATACAATCTCCTGAAATTTATGATACCGGTAAGCTTTCATTTTGGCCTGAAGGCTTTTTTGATCAAACCCTTAAAGACCGATCCAGACTAGCAAAATAGCTTTATGGATTTCGAGCTCTTTTTTAACCATCTTTCTGTTCCTGCCAGCTCTCAGCAAGCCGCTTATCTTCTATTTTCTGCGATGATAAGAGAAGCCCTACTTCTTAATTCAGGTGACGACCGGCTTATGCTTAATTTCGATGTTGATAATATAGAGGAGATTCCTTTAGCAGAAGGATATCCCTATCGCAACTACAAAAATGATCTTAATGCTAATAACGAAGTTGATCTTCTTGTTTCTATACTTGAAATGGAAGATAAATCTTCTTTTTTACAACAACTCTCAGACGATGAACTTGAATTTCTCACCAATTCGATGATTTACATTCCAGATTTGCCGTATGATGGAAGTATGGATTTGATTGGACTAGCTTCTCTTAGAAACGGTATTCTCCTTAGCCTCCCGACATCTCAAGCATGGGTAAGCCCGCAAATTCTTTTTTTTATTCAACCAACGGGAGCTGTAACACCGCAGAGGCACGGGCTTCGCAACATTTCTTTATGTGGCCATTCTGCACTTATTTTAAGAGCATTTGTTCAGGAAATCAACCTTCGTAATGAATTCTCAACTATTGTTTTCCGGGTAGATATGTTAGAATGGTTTAATGCTTTAGCGCTTGAAGATAAACACAAAATTGTTAATAACTTGCGATGTTGCGCAGAAAACCAATTCGAGATGGGTAGACCATTAGTAGATTCAATTCATGGGTCAGCAATAGCGAACTTAAAGGAATTACGAGCCGGAAATAGCGCCAAAGATAATGGCAAAATCCGAATTCTATTCGTGCGTGATCAAGACAGAGTGGTAAATATGCTTATCGGTTTTATTAAGCATTCTAACGATTATTCAATTCCAATTGCAAAAGCAGAAGCCATTTATCCCATTTGAGTTACTTGTCTTTCGCGCCGTCACTCATCCTCCGTTCCGGCGCTGAAAACAAAACAAAGAGGGGCGCTGCAAAATAAAGAGACCTAAGAAAACAAGAAGCGGCGGCGGCGGAAAGACATTAAATCATGGTAGCGTTCCAATTTTCAGCCCACAACACACGCATGCCGGGCGGCGAAAGAGCCGCCGCAAATTGCCGCTTTGATGCCTCCGTCACCGTCCACTCGCTTTGCTCGGGCGGTGTCATGTCGGCAATGCGGCAACTTCGGCAGTGCGTGAAACGTTGTTTGCAATATGTAAAGCACAATGAAATTATAGTCGGCGGCGAGAAGACAAAAAGCATATTAAAGATGACGACAACCCCCGTTTAATACAAAGAGGCGGCGGGAAATTAAGTTTTGTAACTTTTGGAAAGAAGGAGCTATATGTCACATGTAATCGCAGTGACAAACATGAAAGGCGGCGTGGGTAAAACCACATTAACCGCGAATATTGGTCATTGCCTCTCTTTTGTTCATTCAAAACGAGTGTTGCTTGTTGATGTTGACCCTCAATTCAATCTAACACAATATTGTATGGATGAATCGATGTATGAGGACATTCAAAACGACAGCTCAAAAGGAACTGTCTTTGATATTTTAGTTCCCGATTCTTTAGCAATTCCTAAAGTTATTGGCAAGCCTCGTTTAAAACGCAGAAAAACATATGTACATACTATCAAAAACAACTTGGATATCCTGCCTTCTTCAATTAAGCTCATAGATTTTATTGATCAAAGAAAAAGCGGAAGTGAACGCCTTCTCTCAAAATTTATTAAATCCATTAAATCAGATTACGATTTTGTCCTGATTGATTGCCCACCTACGAGTACGATTCTCTCTAGAGCAGCGTACCTTTCAAGCGACGCGTACCTCATTCCAATGGGTATGGATTATTTCAGCGTCATGGGAATTCCACTTCTTCAAAAGGATATCAATGATTTTAAAGAAACGTATGGTGCGGAAATGAAGGGATTGGGTATTGTTAGAACAAAATACCTTGATTGGACTTCTATCGCTAGAAAGCATAAAGATGTCGTTGACAAATTTTCGAAAGCTTTAGATATTCAACTATTCTCTTCATCGTTCAGGCAACGCCAAGAGGTTCAGAATGCTTTGTCTGATCGGCAATTTATTTTAGAACATGACAATTACTCTGATGCCGCACAAGATTTGAAAGCAATAACCAAAGAGTTTATCAAAAACGCCCAGCTTTTGGAGGAAAATTAATATGAAATTGCAATCTAGGCTCTTTCTGTTCTATTTGACACTTTCTGACTCAGACAAAAACAGTTTTCGTTCGTTATTCGGGCCTAAACTGTTCGACAAACTAACCAGTGAAGAAAATCTTTTAGAAATCAATCGTGATATTGCTTCCGAATATGGGGCCAAGGGGCTTCCTGATATAAAGCCAATTGATTATGATATTGCCATTATGCAACTGGTGAGACACTTGGTCGAAAATGCACCTTCAAATATTGAATTGGCCACTTCTATAGAATCTATTATTGGGAAATCTGTCTCAAGACCTGAAAAACGTTCAAAATATGAACTTCAAGGGAAACTCTTGGAAGCCTTAATGAACGCACCAAGAGACAAGATCATCCGGCTCCGAAATGAACTTGCACATTCACAGGTGATTGGCCGTGATTCGGGCAAAGATTCCAGTTTAGATAAGTGGTTCTCTATAATTTTGGGAGCCAAAAAATGAAGGAACATCTTGCAACTGCATATCCAAGGCAATTGCGAACAATGTTCACAATGGTTGGAAGACATTTCACCGAAAAGGCATTTGGTGGGAAAAAAGCAATTATAAGCCTAACCACTCCGTTTATGGTTTTAGAAAAATGGCGAGAGAATGGACACGCTTGCGAAATACCCTTACTTGACGAAGCCGTTAAAAATATTGTAATTGCAACCGCGTCTAGCATCTTTGGTTGGGAAAAAACTTGCTGCCTCCATTTGCGCGTAGTTCTGGAAAATATTTTCTATGGAGCTTTCCTGATGTCCAACCCCACTCACCTTTCAAGGTTCAATTCTACTGGGGAACTGAATTTCAGACGTTTTTCTTCTCTTCTAGCTGATTTCCCAAATATTAGCAAAGAAACACGTAAGGCAAATAGATTGTTGAAAATATGCGATTGCGCAGAATCACTTTATCACAGCTTGAGCAAATGGACACATACGCTTGGCGAAGATTTTGTTTCTGATTTATCGATATTGGGGTATTCAAAACTGAGCAATGCTTCAACAGGTCGGCTTCGGGATTACTACACTCAGATCGGAAAGCTTTGCACAACCACATATTTGTCCATTAAACCCAATATATTCACAGCTGTTTCTGCTACAGAACAAAGATATTTTTTGCAACCGCTTTCAATTTCTGAAAGAAAGCTGTTGAGGGATGCTTTAGGTATCTAGTAATGAACTTGCATAATTGCCGCCGCCAAGAAAGAAGATAAACGGGGGCTGAAAGACCATAAAAGAAAAGCAGAAGACCGCCGCCGAAGAAGAATAATAACCTGGTAGATGCTTTACATACAGCAAACAACACAGGCATGCAAGGCGCAAAGCCGCCCCAAATGTCCCGTTTGATGCCTCCGTCGCCGTCAACTTCGTGTCGGCGTCATGTCGGCAATCAGGCCACGTCTTGCATTTGTCACACGTTAGCGTCAATAAATTTGAACGAATGAAATTGTTAGCCGCCGCCGAAGACAAAAAAGATCAAAATTGCGCACAAGAAGCGCTGCCGTCGTAGCAGCAAAAAGAAAGGCAGTTGAATACATATTTGAGGTCAACAGCAAATAAAAGGGACAAAATTGAAAGGACTTTCATATGACAAAGGAAACCTTTCTCCTCTTAAATTTAGCTCTTGCATTCTATAATGTTGGGACGATTTGGGCACACGAAGTAGACATTTTCAGGACTTGGAGGTATCTCGATCCAAAGACCTTCAAAGTTGTGCAAGGTGTTCATTGGCACAAGCGTTCTTATTGGGTATTTGTTCCAGTCGGCCTTGCACTGGTTGGCTCAATAGTTCTATTCTGGTATCACCCAGTGAATATGCCTGTTTGGCAAATATGGGTCGCGTTTCTATTGCAATTTCTCTCTCATTTGCTGACTGCTGTTTTTTGGGGCCAGTGGCAAGCGAAGCTCTCCACCGATGACCGAGGCGGGGCAAGCCCGTATCTAAGTAAAATATTGAAAACGCACTGGATTAGAACAGCATTAATAACCGGATATGGATTCATGATGCTGTTTATCACCGTTCAATCTTTATCCAAATGAACCATGAAACATATCATTTTTCCCATACTTTTTCTAGGGGCACTTTTTTCATCATCGGCAGGCCTGAACGTTATCGTAAAGAATATTCAGGTTGGAAAAGGCAGTATAGTTGTTGACATTTACAACAGCAAAGAAACGTTCTTTAAAAAAGCGTTTGCTTCAAAAACAGTGAAACCATGCAGTACAACGGTAGAATTGTCTTTTGACATTCCGGAAGGCACGTATGCGGTTGCAGGTTACCAAGACTTAAATGATAATGGAATATTGGACAAGGGTTTGTTCAATATCCCTAAGGAACCATACGGACTTAGCAACAATTTTAGACCCAAATGGTCAACACCCAAGTATGACGATTGTAAGATTAAAGTAACCCAGCAAACGATTCTGACGATAATATTGAAATAGCGCATCCTCGCTGAATAAAATATGCGCCATGAAAAACAGGAATAAAAATCGGCGGCGGCAGGAATTGAAATATGGTACCGCATAAATGCGGCGAAAGAGCACACGCGCTGTCAATTAACAATACCTTAGAGGAGAGTCCATGAAAAAAACGACATTCGACTACGATGGTGATGGTTGCTTATCAGAAGGGTATGTCGCATATGATGAGTGTATTAGCGGTAAGCGTCCGTGCGTTTTGATTTGTCATGCCTGGGGCGGGCAAGGTGAGCCGGAAAGGCGCCGGGCAGATCTAGTTGCGGAATCAGGTTACGTTGGCTTTGCTATTGATATTTATGGAAAAGGAATACGAGGAGATCTGTATCAAGCAAATGCTCATTTAATGCAACCATTTTTGGACGACCGAAAAAAGCTGCGTCAACGATTGGTCGCTGCAGTTAAAGCGGCTCAAAGCCTCGCACAGGTTGATGCAAATCGACTGGCCGTCATCGGTTGGGGCTTCGGTGGTCTTTGTGCCTTGGATTTGGCCCGTAGCGCTCTTGAGGAAGTCAAGGGTGTCGTCTCTTTTTACGGACCATTCGATCCGCCAAACCTTCCGCAACTAAGGACAACGACCAAAATTTTGATTCATCAAGGTTACGAAGACCCCATCGTGCCAACGAGTAAAATATTCATGGTAGCTGATGAACTTACAATGGCAGGGGCAGACTGGCGGATTCAGATATATGGAAAAGCAAAACATGCATTCAATAGCCGTGGCGCAAATTTACCGGAGCAAGGAATTCTCTATAATCCCGAAGCGGCCCAGCGATCTGCGGAATTGACCGAAATGTTTTTAAAGGAAGTGCTCTGCTAGTATGGAAGCTCGACCGGTTAGGCCGTTACCTCTGGCACCAGGTCGACACGGGGCGCACTTGATGGCTTTTGGGCGGACGCCGAAAACTTAAGGAGAAGAATTGATGATTTCATTGATTTCAACAGCTTTCTTGGTAGTTTTCATTCTCATTCTAGTATCGCTGCACTTTCTCAAGCGGGAACTCGATCCGAAATGGAGAATGATAAGTGAATATGAAATCGGAAAACATGGTTGGTTGATGAGAATCGCTTTTGTGTCATGGGGCCTAAGCGTCATGTTTCTCATGATTCACCTTGCTTCCAACGCATCAACATTTAATATGATCGTTACGATCTGGCTTGCGATAATTGCGATTGCAAATTTTGGAGCAGGAGCTTTCATAACGGACCCAATAACAAATATTTCAAAAAGCGTCCAAAATACTCTACATACGATTTGCGGTGCTATTGTGATTCTTACATTTCCTATAATCTCAACTATAGTGGCAGTGACGATTTCGGGAAAGGTCAGGCATGAATTGATTCCGTTCCTAATATTAGCTACTTCACTCACCTGGGTTGGACAAATTGGATTTTTCGCATCGAGTTGGATTTCTCAGAAACTGGACCCGAGCGCGGGTCGTGTCGGTCCGACAATTTATTTAGGTTGGCCAAATCGCATTATGGTTTTGTTCTATGCTTCTTGGATTTGCACAATCTCATGGATGATTTGAATTCGATAGAGGTGAAGCATTAAGCGCATCCAGGAGAGTACGATGATGTCCAATTCCAAACATCCATCGGCTTGTGACGAACAAATGCCATCACGTCTCGCAACATTCTTTTTTGTAAATGCCATCTTTACATTTCCGGGAGGCGTTGGGCTAATATTTTTCGGAGAGAAAGTTACTTATGGAATACAACTCGCAGGCCAGACAACTTTCCTATTTCGGCTTCTTGGCTCGACCGCATTCAGTCTTTCAGCTTTGTCCTTTTATGCAAGACAGTTTTCTGAATTCGTAAGTATTCAAGCGGCCATTGTTTCATTTCTCATTTTTCACGGGTTAACAGCCATAGTTGGAGTCTTCACCTTGTTTTCGGGGATCAGCCGGTTTGTCGCAATTAACGCCATTGTGCACATATTATTTTTCGCTCTATTCTATTTGTTTGGTTCCAATCCATATTTGAAAAGGCATGCATAGCATTGCCATGAACACTTGTGACGCAATTATTTGTACAACCATACCTCAAATCCCAGTGGATTTTCTATTATGTCGTACTTCTTGAATTCTGGCTTTGAAATGAATAGTTCCAATTCTTTCTTGGAATGAGCTGCTTTTCTAAGCCCAGACCAAAATATCCCTTTTGTAATGATTTTGTTGATGATGTTCATTTTCATGTTATTTACGCAATCATAATGGCCGCGAAACCGGCATTTGGCTTAAGGTCTTCAATAAGAACTTTGCCATTTTGTTGCAGGTGCGGCATCAAAATCCAAAGTCAAAAAATCGAAGAGCGCGCACGAGCCAATAAAACATAAGAGTTAGAGCCCATGCTGCACCAAGATTAGATCCGGCGCGTCCTGCGCCTCCTTGATTATATCAAAAATGAATTGACTATGTGACCGTTTTGTCGTATATTGGTCACATGGTCACAGAACCGTCTTTTAAATAAGGAGAGCGCAATGAAAGGTAAATTTCAATGGTCGGTAGAATTGAAAATTGAAGCGGAACAGGCAAAGGTATGGAATCTGATTGAGGATGTTTCACTTATCCCTCAATATCATCCAGATGTGGGTGTCGTAAATCTATTTGAAGGTAAAAAGAAACGAACAGTGGGGATGAAATATCAATGCGTTGTACTTGAAGGAAAAAAAGGCAGCTGTATCGAGGAAGTTGTCGATTGCATTCCCAACGAGAAGGTCACAACCCTAATGAGAGAAGATACATGGGGAATGGACAAGATTTTCTCTGATTTCACGGTTGAAACTTCGATTCGACCTCTTGATACAGATACCACAATCTTAAAGTTTGAAGCGTTCTATACCCCGAAAGGCATTTTCAACAAGATTCTGAACCCGCTCATTCTAAAAAGAATGACAAAGAAGAGGTCTTTATCGGTGATGCATGGAATCAAAGATCTTGCTGAGAAACAGTAGGAGGAAAAAGCTAATGCCACGAGCTTTTACACAACTTGAGAGAGATAACATAAGGAAGAAATTGATAGATATCGCTGCAGACACCGTCATAAAGAACGGCGTTAAGACTACCAGCATTGAGAAGATTGTGAAATCCGCTCATATTTCAAAAGGGGCTTTCTATCTCTTCTATCAAACAAAGGAACAGTTAATATTTGAAGCTATTCAGAATGTTCAAAATAGTGCTAGGCTTAGATTGTTGAGCCTCGTTGCGAGTGAAAAAGTGGGTTCAAAGAAAGCATGGGCGGAGCGATTCATTCTCGCGATTTTCAATATGTTTGAGGAGTTTCCTTTGCTTGGGGCAATCGCAAACTCTGAAATAATGAATGAACTGTTAAGAGGCGCAAGCCAGGACGCAATATCTGAGGAGCAAAAATCGGATGACCAATTCTTCGAATCAGTGTTTCTTAAACTAAAGAAGAAGAAACTGATTCTGAACTCAGTGGACAATCAAATTCTTATCGGAATTCCTCGCGCCATTCTATCATTGGAAATGAACAGGGGTATGATCGGAATTCAGAGATATCAAGGGCTCAAGAAACTTATAGCGTCTGCGTTTGCAGCGGAAATATCAGCATAATAGACATATGGCATGCTCAAAGGAGGTTTTATGAAAACATTTAGACACGAATCTATTGTTGCCCGTGTGTCAATAGTCATCATTTTTTTGGCTTTGATCCGAACGATACTTGAGCCGATCATTCACCACTTGCCTTGCGACAAGATGCTTCCTCTATTGATTTGTGCTTTGATTACATCGATTTCCTGCTTAGTTTTGACGATTCTAAGTTTCTTTTCAAAGAGCAAATCGATTGTAATGATTTCTTTACTGACAATAATCACCCTTGTCATATTGAAGAGTGTCCTAAAGATTTAGCTTTCTGCAATCATTAGCTCATAAAAGGCACCACCTTGCGCATCGTGTGCTGCGGCGGAAGAGGTGCGGCATCAAATCCAAAGACAAAAATCGAAGAGCGCGCGCAAGGCATGAAAGGCAGGGCCAAAACACAGCAAACAACACACGCATGCCGGGCGGCCAAAGCGCCGCCCCAAATTGCCGCTTTGAAGCCTCCGTCGCCGTCCCGCTCGAAGACTCGCTGGCGGCGTCATGTCGCCAATGCGGCATCGCACATGTCCAGCGTTTGGAGTCATGTCGCAAAGCTCCGTAACATTGCCTAACGCTGGCCACGTCGTAACACCGCACACGTTGGGATGCAATAGGCCGGAATGATGAATTAGTGGGTTTGCGCCCTAAGAAATAGAAAACAAAGACCGGGTAAATTTATTTTAGATAGGGAAATTGCTCCAGTATATTGAACAAGAAGGTGGCGTCGTGAGTACCCTAAAGGCCAAAGAGTACAAATCGTTCGAGGCGATAAAGCATGTTTCAGAAGATAGCGACGAATTCTGGTATGCCAGAGAGCTTGCGCCGGTTCTTGAATATGTTGAATGGCGGAATTTTACAAAGGTTTTGGAACGGGCGAAGCTCGCTTGTAAGAACAGTGGCTATTCTGTCGCCGATCATTTTGTTGAGGTCAACAAAACGATCAAAATGCCTAAAACTGCTACCAAACAGGTTATTGATTTCAAACTCACCAGATACGCCTGCTATCTGATCGTTCAAAACGGAGACCCTCGAAAAGAAGTCATTGCTTTAGGTCAAACCTACTTCGCCATTCAAACCAGACGTCAGGAAGTTGCCGACTATTTTAATCAACTCGACGAAGACAACAAACGCCTTGTCATAAGGGGCGACATCAAGCAGTGGAACCAGATGCTTGCCGAATCCGCCCACAATGCAGGAGTCATTAGTAATGAAGAGTATGCGACTTTCCAAAATGCGGGCTATATGGGACTTTATGGCGGGCTGAAAGTCGAAGACATTCACAAAAAGAAAGGCCTTAAGAAGCAAGATAGAATTCTTGATTTCATGAGTAGCACGGAATTGATAGCAAATTTGTTCAGAATATCCCAAACTGATGATAAATTAAAAAAGGATAAAGCGGCAACCGCTGATGCCGCAAACGAGATTCATTTTATTGTTGGCAAAGAAGTGCGTAGAACGATCGCAAGAGTGGGCGGAACAATGCCTGAGAATTTACCAGTTCCAAACAAAAGCATCAGCGAAGTTGAACGCGAACAGTTAAAAAAGCTAAAGAAATCGCCCAATAAATTAATGCTGGATGGATAAAGAAGTTGTTTCGGAATTAATTGGAATAGAAGTGTTAATTTTGACTTCTAATACTTAGCAGGGCGCAAACAAGAATTTGAAATTGGTAGCATTCCGGCTTAAAGCACTCAACAGCCGCAGCACGAAACGCGGCTAATGTTGACGTTTGTGTTTGTCTTGCCGCGCATCGTGCGGGTGCGGCACACGTTGGTGTGACAATGCTGCCCGTTTGAAGGAACGAAGAGCTGTGTCGCATTTACGGTTAAACATTTAGATAGTTGAAATCTTGCAAATGACAAATCGGGAATATTATTCAGATTCAATTGAGGGGTTCCTAAAATCATCTTCCGATGAAGTTCTCGGCAAGCTCACGGCAAAAAATGATTTTGATGTAGGACAATCGCAACGTGATGCCTGGGTTGAAGAAATATCTATTCTGCAGGCAGTGCTATCGGGGAGAAACGGATCGGTATATTTCGAATATTCAATTCCACGAATGGGTAAGCGAATCGATGTAGTACTTCTTATCGGCCCGATAATTTTTGTCATTGAATTCAAAGCCGGTGAAAAGATATTTACTTCCTCTGGAAAAGACCAGGTTTGGGATTATTCGCTTGACCTGAAAAACTTTCACGAATCCAGCCATGATCTGTTTATCGCTCCCATCCTCATTCCGACAATGGCAAAATCGGCCGACCCTGTTGTTGCAGCTACAGCCCACTCGGACAAATTACTCCTCCCAATTGAATGCACAACGGAATTGCTTGGCAATGTATTGGATGAAGTATTGCATTTTTGCGAGGGTTCTGAAATTGACAGTGTAAAATGGGAGGCAGGTCGCTACTGCCCTACCCCGACAATCATTGAAGCAGCGATGGCACTTTATAATGGGCATTCTGTAGCCGATATTTCCCGAAGTGACGCAAGCGCGATCAACCTCACAAAACCTCCCATCGAGCATGTCGCGCTTTTTGATGAAGCTCAACGTGCCTGGAATATTGAACAAACGGCCAATTTCATGCTCCGAAAAAAGAAAACTCCTGGATTTACCAAGTCTGAACCTGAATTTTTAATATCCTGCCTTGACAGGCACCCGGATTGGGCTGTGGTTGTCTGCCTTGTTGGGGGTGGTCAGGAAATAAACACCGGTGAAGCTGGAATCAGCGAATGGGTAGAATCATTAAGCCGGTCTTTCCCGGATTGGCGAATTTTTATATCTCCCCGACTTACCGACAGTGAATATAGCGCAGGCGAAGTTTTAGAATCTATTAAATCCCGGGCGCATGTAACGTATAAGACCGAATTGCATCTTTCGGTTTCAATGCGTTCATTTCGTGCTGAAAATGTTTCGTTATTGGTAAAACAACTCTTGGATCTTGAATTTGCCGAAGCGCAGCAAACACTATTACAAGTAAATGAAAAATACCCTATTGTTATCACCAGGGATTTTTCCAAAGCCAAACGATGGTTACGGGAAAAAGCGCGCGGATCGGAGCGGTACGGGATTGTTGTTTCTTCCCAGGCCCAGCGATTAAAACCCCACGCAATAGATGTAAAATCGCCAATGGACCCGATACATTGGTTCCTCGATGGCAAGGAAGACGTCAGGTCATCGTATTATCTTGAAGATGTTGCCACGGAATTCCATGTACAGGGTCTCGAACTTGATTGGGCTTGCGTAACCTGGGATGCTGATTTCCGCTATGGGAGAAAAAAGGGTGGGAACATTGGTCGTTTTGCGGTGACCGCTGGAATCATATTAAGAAACAGGAGCGCCAGAATTATCTGAAGAATGCTTACCGGGTTTTGTTAACCCGTACTCGACAAGGCATGGTTATTGTTGTTCCGGAGGGTGATCCGATTGATCCAACTCGAAACCCGGCATTCTACGACCCGACATTTAATTATCTTACAGATATCGGGATTCCGGTAATTTAAACAGCGAAGAAAACCACCTATTATGAACGATTCCGAGCAACTGCTTTCTCCAGAATATGGCTCCTGGCTTACCGGGCTGAAGCAGCAAATTGCCGTTGCCCGGCAAAAAGCAGGCTTGTCCCTCAACGAAGCACTTATCAAGCTATACTGGCACATTGGGAGCGAAATTATTGAAAAGGAGAAAGCAGCCAACTGGGGCAGCGGATTTATTGACCGGCTGTCTCGTGACCTGTCCTTTGAATTTCCCGACATGAAAGGTTTTTCCCGGCGGAACCTTTATGCAATCCGACAGTGGTATCTTTTTTATTCCACCAGTTCTTCATTTGTGCCACAGCCTGTGGCACAAATTCCCTGGGGCCATAACCGCCTGATAACAAGCAAGATAAAAGACCTCGATGCTGCCCTCTGGTACGCTTCAGCAACTTTTGAAAATGGCTGGGCACGCGATATCCTTGAAATGAAAATTGAAAAGGACGAATACCGTCGAATAGGAAAATCACTCACAAATTTCCCCAGAACCTTGCCGATATCGCACTCAGGTCTTGCTCAGGAAACGATAAAAGATCCTTACAATTTCGACTTTCTCGGTCTTGAAGACGATGCGCAGGAACGCGCCATTGAAACGGCGTTAACCGATAGAATCACTGACTTCCTGCTCGAATTAGGAAAAGGTTTCGCTTTTATCGGCAGGCAATACAAGCTTGTTGTGAGCGATAACGAGTACTTTCTGGATATGCTCTTTTATCACCTTGAACTCCGGTGTTTCGTGGTAATCGAACTTAAAGCCGGTAAGTTCAAACCTGAATTTGCGGGCAAACTCAATTTCTATCTATCCGCCGTTGATAGCCAGTTGAAGCGCCCGGATGATAATCCAACGATAGGGATTTTGCTCTGCAAGAAAAAGGATAAAATTGAAGCAGAATACTCTTTACGCGACATTAACAAACCGATTGGCATAAGCGACTATCTTCTCACTCATGCAATTCCTGAAAATCTATCTTCAAAACTTCCTACTGTATCAGAACTCGAAGACGAATTAGCTTCAAGGCTTTCCAATTCTGCCGAAACAGAATCAGAAAACAAAGATATTTAAAGATATGCGTCACAGCAACGCAAACGGGCAGCAAATCCACCAACAGCCAAAGTGAAGCCATAGCCGCACGTCAATCGGCTCGTGTCATTCTGCACTCGCCGAGATTGTAAGCGGCTACGGCTCACCTTTGGCACACGTTGTTGCGGCACTTTGCCGCATTGTCGATAAATCGAGCAAGCACAAGGACGTGCTTTCAGATCCGGTGTTCCGTCACCGCGTGCTCACGGGAACATGCGCACTGCGATCCTGTTGCAGCGGGTATGATTCGGAGGCCATGGATGGCCGGAGAAGACTTGCGGGTTGATCCCAGCCGTCGGGAGACATCATCCGCTCCGCAAGGAGGCTACCGTCCGTCTGGTGCTTCGTTGCGAGAGAGTCCGAAGAACTGCTGTCGGAAGGAAAGCAAAGCGCAAAAACTATAATATTTTGGGCCGACAGGCCCTACCTCCTTACGCTTAAGAACGAAGTGACAAATGGGAACTGTCCCTTGGACAGTTTATGCGCCTACCCGCCGAAAGGAACACTGGAAACTTCCAGACGGTATTGACTGGAAGACGGTGGACGAATCGGTGAAGCGGCTTCAGATGCGTATCGCAAACGCTGCCAAACTGAAGAAGTATCGCTTGATGCGGTCGCTTCAGTGGTTATTGGCTCATTCGTTTTACGGCAAACTGCTGGCCGTGAGGCGAGTGACCTCGAACAAAGGCAAGAACACGCCGGGAGTAGACGGCGTGGTCTGGAAAACTTCTCGTCAGAAATCTAACGCTGTCAAGCTTCTTTACAGACGCGGTTACAGATCCTTACCATTGCGACGCGTCTACATCTGGCTCACGCAGAAGGCACTTGCCGAATTATTCGGCAAGGAACGCAGCGTTATCACCAAGCACCTCAAGAATATATTCGAAACCGTGGAATTAGACGAAAAAAGCAATGTGCAAAAAATGCACGTTAGTGGCTCAGATAAGCCGGTAAGCTACTACAATCTCGATGTGATTATCGCTGTCGGCTACCGGGTAAACTCCTACCAAGCAACCCAGTTCCGGATTTGGGCAACAAAAACGCTTAAAGAGTTTATTATTAAGGGATTCGTGCTGGACGACGAGCGTCTTAAACAGGGCAAGACTGTTTTCGGCAAGGATTATTTCGAGGAACTGCTTGAGCGGATCCGGGAGATTCGGGCAAGCGAGCGCCGGTTTTACCAGAAAATCACGGATATATATGCTCTTGCGGCTGATTATGACGCGAATTCGCCTATTACCAAGGAATTTTTCGCCTCAGTGCAGAACAAACTCCATTGGGCGATTACCGGCAAGACAGCTGCGGAAATAGTCTATGATTCGGCGGACGCGACAAAAATCTACATGGGACTCACCGGTTGGAAGCATGCACCGGACGGCAAAATATTGAAGTCAGATGTAACGGTTGCAAAGAACTACCTCAATAAAGCGCATATCGACGAGTTGAACGGGCAAGTGAGCTTGCCCTTGGGCCTTCGGCAAATTGCCATCGTCTGAATCCGGCGTGTCATGTCGTGAGTGTGCTCACTCCGTCACGCTGTCTAACGCTGGCAACTTCACAAAGGGGCACACGTTGTGGCGGCATGCCTGGGCTTGAAAGACGCGCGGGGGTTTACGGAAAGAATAAATTTAGAATATAGAATGGGTTGATCGCTCCGTAAGCCCGCCAAGGAAAATGCTTTTTATAATTCCCTGCCGGGGAGGCTTTTTGAGAAGGAACTGCTGATGTCGGAAATATATCTATGAAAATATCAGGCTACTGCCACCCTTCTCTGCCGGCTTACTCCCAGTTTCATTCCAATGGCATGGCTGACTTTGAGATATGTAAGAATGTTGCAGTTTGTCCCATTCTCAACCTTGGAGACCTGCTGCTGGGTAATATGTGCCGCTTCTGCAATTTCCTTCTGGCTAAGTCCGGCGCTTTCCCTTGCTTTATGAAGTTGAAGGGAGACTTGCAGAAGCTCTTTTTCTTCTTCAAAATATTTACGAAATTCTTTATCCTTCAGGGATTCCTTGAGATGCGCTCTAAACGTTTTCATTTGTCATTCTCCTCAGAGCCTGTTCATCGTACCGCACAAGGAAGTCGGCTCTGCGCCTCTTGGCGGTTTGAATTTCATTTTTCGGAACTTTGTCTGTTGTCTTTATGAATACATTGGTAAAAACGATGAAATCTCTGAAACAGAAGAAATACAGAATTCTACTTTGGTCACCGGATAGCTTGATTCGAAGTTCATGGATTCCATCTTCTAAAAGATCCGAATATGGTCTTGAAAGATTGGGTCCTTGTTGCTCAAGCTGGTCAATCCATGCAAGAATCTTTGCTTTTTCCCGTTTATTCCTTTCCCCTACAAATTCAAGAACTTGGGAATATCCATTTGCATCGTCGAAATACAATACATGCCATCTTCTCAGGCTATTCATGATGAATATAATATACATCATAAATGGTGTGAATGCAAGTGCAAAACATGTTCGGGATTTTTTCGAAAGCTTATTTGTTTTCCCGCGCGGACAAGCCCATTCACGCCGCACAACACACGCAGCCACGCCATGCCCGCTTGACATGACGGTTTCGCCACCCGTCATGTCAGCCAGTCATGTCGAAGACTCCCGCACGGTGGTATTTGGCCGTCCGCTGCTTAAAGATAGGAATGAAGAAGAAATGCAGATCCGCAAGATGCAAAGCGGTTTTTCGTTGGCACAATTGCAGGAGAAATGTCCGGATGTGAGCTATGATATGATCCGCAAAGTTTTAAAGGATTTGAAAATTGCTGGTCGGATAAAAGCGGAAGGCAGGGGTGTAAGCGCACAATGGCATAAAAAGGGTAATACCCTTTGATAAGGGTAACAATAAGGGTAATATCAATATTCGCACCCTGTCTCCCACCTTCATAATATCAAACAAAAATGTGGCTGCCGGAAATACAAAAGAGAAAAACAAGAAAACGCCACCGCCAGAAAATAAAATCAAAAATCGCGCGTCGCAAAGACAAGAGGTGCCCAAAAAGCAAACAACAGCGCAAGGGATATTATGGCCGGTTTGATGGCTTCATCGCCGCCCCGCTTGCTTCGACAGGCTCAGCACAAGTCGCTGGCGGCGTCATGTCGGCAATCCGGCCACAACGCCCATTGCGCACGCGTTGGGACGCAATACCGGTTTGCCATCAAATCCAAAAAAATGGCGCGGAATCATGAAAGGATATCTTGTTTTCGGCGATTCCTTTTATTATATTTAAATAGAGTTAAGTATAGCAACATGGCAAGATAAAGAACGAAAGTATAATAAAATGCAACTAAATGATATTAAAGTAAATAGCAATGGAAGAATTGTAAAAACGCCGCAGGATTATGTTGCTTTCATTCCAAACGATCTTCCCCCCAAAATAGAACTTACCTGGGATTTGGTCACGCAAAACTCTAAAGCTGACCGCGCCCTCAGCGAACTTTCTGGAATCACAAAAACATTGCCAAATCCACACTTGTTGATAGGTCCATTTGTAAAAAGAGAAGCGGTGCTATCAAGTAAGATCGAAGGAACCAGAGCTTCTCTTTCCGACTTGTTTTTCTTTGAAGCCGGTGGTGCGCCGAAAGAACATGTTTCCGACGTACGTGAGGTTTCCAACTATGTGACAGCGATGGAATTCGGTCTCCAAAGGCAGGAAGAACTTCCGATGTCGCTTCGCTTGCTGCGGGAAATTCATGAGAAACTAATGGACGGAGTGCGCGGAAATACGCAAACACCCGGCGAATTCCGTCGATCACAAAACTGGATTGGTCCACCTGGATGTACCCTGATGGATGCCACCTATGTGCCGCCTCCGGTCGTTGAGATGAATGAATGTTTGGGAAAATTCGAATCGTTTCTCCATAGCCATTCAAATGTGCCTCCTTTGATCCGGTTGGCAATGATACACTACCAATTTGAGGCAATCCATCCCTTTCTTGATGGAAATGGCAGAATTGGAAGATTGTTGATTACATTGCTTCTCTGTTCGGAAAAGGCGATTCCCGGGCCGGTTCTTTATTTGAGCGCATTTTTTGAAAAGCACCGGGATGAATATTATCATCACTTGCTCAATGTCAGCCTCGCCGGGAAATGGAATAGGTGGATTCAGTACTTTTTGAAAGCCATTGAGACGCAATCGAAGGAAGCAGTACAACGATCACACCGTCTCCTCAAAATTCAAACCACCTATCGAGCACAAGTCCAAAAGGCAAGAACATCCGCTTTAGTCCCCAGATTAATTGATTTATTGTTGTTTTCCCCCGTAATAACCGCACCATTTCTCGCTAAGCATTTCAAGATTACACAGCGGGCCGCGCAGCTCAATATTGACAAATTAATCTCAACCGGGATTTTAAAAGAAGTAACCGGTCAATTGAGAAACCGAATGTATGTTGCGGAAGAAATAATTGCCGTTCTGGAAGAAAACAGTACAGACAATAACGAACCAGAGTAAACGACCATTTGAGGTTAAATTTAAAGGCGATACAGCCTGGCTTTCTCTCAATCAACTGGCTGAATTGTTCGATCGCGATAAGTCTGTAATATCCAAGCACAGGAAGGGGAACTTGCTGAAAATTCAACTGTTGCAAAATTTGCAACAGTTCAAAAAGAGGGTTCGCGCGAGGTCTCTCGCGAAATTGAGTTCTACAATCTTGACGTTATTATTGGGGCTGCCGAAAAGGCACGCATTTATATGAAAGAAACTTATTCTAATTTATTTTGATAACAATGGTTAATGATTGACAAGGAGTTACAAAATGGCCAATTTCAAATTACTATTCGTTGTCTTGTCTGCAACCTTCGTATCCTGCAACCTATTATCATCACAATCTCCAACAAGTTCTACTGCCGGAAACAAACCCTATTTTACGTGCACAATAACCTGCGGCCCATTCCCTCTCGTAGGCGATTCGGCAGGATTCTGTGCAACGGTTTCGTGCCAATGCTTTCACGACCCGTTGCTGCAAATACTTTCGCTCAAATTGGACAACAAAGATCCCGATTCAACTGATTGCCCATCAAGTGATTTTAGTAACGGAACAACATCCGCTTTTGCCCGATACAAGAACCCTTCCCTGGGCGAAAAGACGTTAACGATATCAACATCATATGGAACTGCAACTGCTTCGGTGGTGCTGCCCGCTTCAACCCTGTTTTATTACAATAAAGACCGCGATACAATACCTCGAGATTCCGACATTGTATTGAAATGGAATGGCACAAGTGATTGGTATGAATTATTCATAGGCGTAGGAGATACATCCACACCCAATCATTCAATGAGCATCGACACCATATTAACAGATACAAGTTATATTTTCCCAAAGGAACGAATCCCACCTACCGCCCTTTTTGTACGAGCTACTGTATATGGCACAACCGGTCCTCTCCCAAATAGTCAGCACGGCAACATCTCCGGAGATGGTGAAGGTTTTGCAACTGCAACAAACGAGTCCTATGCAGGGAAATATACTGTACTTCATTTCTTTCAGCAGAATTGACATTCTGGATAAAATTCGCCGGAATAATGTGCGCCCTACAAACAAACCGGGGACAAGAAGCGTTGCAGGCTGCTCACTGGGGGGTACATCCAGTTGTAATCGCGGTCCTCGCAGCTCTGCTGCGGGGTCCTTCAATCGATTCTGGCTATAAATATCTTCCCCTACTTCACACGAACGATTCGCTTAACCAACGTCCTGCCGGCGCCGGTAAGCGCCAGAAAATACGTTCCCCGGGCGTTGTTGCCGGCAGGCAACAACATGTGGTGAAAGCCGGCCGACATTGCCCCGTTAAACAATTGTGCAATCCGAGAACCGGCGCAATCGTATAACGATATGTCAACCGGAGCGCTTGCGGGCAACGTAAAAGAAACTTCCATGCTTTTGCGCGCGGCATTCCATTCCGCAAACGATTGCGTTTTTGCTTCCAGGCCGCTTTCCTGCTTCACCGTTCCGGCCGAGGTGGCGGGAAGAACAGGCCGAAGGCCCATGTCCGCACGGGTTACAGGGGGATAGTCGGCCCGGCGGTTGGAACAACGGACTGCGGTGATTGAAAGTTGAAAGGTCCACGCGCGGCAATTCGGATTTGTTCCGGTGAGCGCCCCGGTTGGATCGGTCTGAGCCGCCGCGGTATACGCTTTATAGAAATCTCCGCACCATTCATAGCCATTGCCCAATATGTCGTATAATTTCCACGCATTGGGCAGCTTGGCCGCCACGGGGTGAGCAGTGGTCTGGCTCACCCACGCATAGGTGCCGATAGCCGATGAGCTATCACTCCAGTAATAGGTAAAGCGGGTCCCGGCCCGGCAAGCATATTCCCAGAGCGCTTCGGTCGGCAGGCGGTAGCCGTTCCTGGTCAAATTCTGCACCAGACCCACAAGGTTGGTGGCTCCATTTCCGGGCGTGCCGGTTACCGACGTGTAGCTGTAAACCGTGTCCCAGCCGTCACGCTTACTGCGGGCATTGCAATACAGCATGGCGTCGTACCATGTTAGATTGTCAACCGGATTGAGAGTGCTGGCTGTGTAGACCGATGGGTTTATGCCCATGAGCGCAAGATAATCTTGTTGAGTAACCTTGGTTGAGTCGAAGTACCAAGCATTGGTGAATGTTACCGTATGAATGGGAACTTCATCGCCTTCCTGAAAGGGATCTTCCGGAACAGCGCCCATTGTAAAAGTCCCGGCCGGAATCAGCTTCATGCCGGGGAAAACCGTTGCCCCTGAAATGGGGGACGCCACAGTGCAGAGAGTGATAATGCCGACTCCAACGGTTCCTGCAAAGATCTTTTTCATATCCTTTTGCCTTTTGGTTAGGAGTTTATTACTTGCTGCCCCTGGGAATCTCTTGTGGCTGCGGTCGTTTACTTGTCCGCCGGACCGTACCCGGTTTTTCATGCGGGGCCTGTTCTTCCGCGGCTCAAGTGGCCCTTCCCCAAAATAACTGACTGTAACGTAAACTAAATTACCAATAATATTCCCCGTTACAAACTCATATAACAGATAATCTTAAGTATGCGGATTTCATCGGCGGAGATAGTCAATGGTTCATATATTGTTGGGTAAATGCCGGGGTGACGGCGGAGGCATACCCGTCTCCGCGCACCTGCGCATCCGGCAAATTGCGACTTGTTAAGAGGGTACGGTATTTCAAGAGGAGCGGACGCATGAAAAATCCCTGGAACCCGGTATTTACCTGTATTCTGATCGTTTGTTTCGCCGGTATTTTCCTGCCCGTTTCGGCCGACGAGTTTTCTCCCGACTCAATTACAAAAATAATGCGAAAGGTCGCGCAATACCGGTTGTCGCATAGCGTAAACAATCTCGGCGATTACTTCGGCGGCGGCACCAACTGGGACGCGGGAGCGTACATGACCGGCATCTGCGCATTGTACCGCCGTACAAATGACCACCAATACCTCGACAGCATCGTCAAGTTCGGAACGGGCGCGAACTGGTCGCCTGCCAGTTCGAACCCGGACAACGAGTGCTGCGCCCAGACATTCTGCGAATCGTATATGTTCGCGGCCGACACCTCAAAGAAATATATGTATCAGCCATGGCAGAGCCGCGTCACCGCGGATTACCTGAACCAGTCCCCTTCGGGCCGTTCCAACTGGTTCTGGTGCGATGCGCTGTACATGGCGCCGCCGGGCCTGGCCATGCTCGCGTCCATAACCGGGCAAACGCGTATTTTGGACTCGCTTTACAAATGCTGGTGGGACGACGCGGGCATGCTGTACAATGACACGGTCCACCTGTATTGGCGCGACGCCGGATACAAACCGCCCAAACTTGCGGCAAACGGCAAGCCCATTTTCTGGGGACCCGGCGAAGCCTGGGTTCTTGGCGGCCAGGCGCGCGTGCTCAAATACACGCCTGCCGGTTATCACGGGCGGGACTCGATGATAACCCAGTTCCGTGACCAGTTGGCAGCGGTTGTGGCCGTGCAGCAGGGAGACGGCCTGTGGACAACGAGCCTCCTCGATTCGGTGCAGTGGCCCAAACATGAGACGAGTTCCACCGCGTTCTTTTGCTTTGCAATGGCATGGGGTATCAACAACCGGATACTGGATTCGGCGACATTCACGCCGCCGATGCGAAAAGCATGGAGCGGCCTTGTAAGAAACATAGCGGCCGACGGCAAACTCATGTACTGCCAGGTAGTCGGCACGGAACCGAGCGACGCAATGTTCGATTATTATTCGAGCTCCGAGGGCGAAGGCGCTTTGCTGCTTGCCGGAGAGGAACTGTACAAGCGGGTGACCGGGGCTGTAGGAGTTCACGATTGGAAGAAGCCGGTTGAGAGGAAATCATCAGGTGCATATCGCCTTGTTTCAGGACTGAAAGGCAGGATTGCTTTGCCTGCAGGCGCCACAGAATGCGAGGTTTACACGGCGCAGGGCAAGAAAATTTGTCAATCACGCACTTTGTCTGGACAAGGGAACACATCGGCTGCCGTATCGTATGCCGGGACAAGGAACAGTGTTTATTTGATTAAATTTTCCCGATAGTATACAATACATACTTCCTACATAGGTAAAATCCTCATGAAACCATTTTCCGCAATTCTCATTTCATTCAACATTATTGTCATAACCCTGTCTTCAACTGCCTTGTCCGACGAATTTTCTCCAGACAGCATCATCGGGATCACGAAGCGGGTCGCGTCTTACCATATGAAGGCTGGTCCGATCTATCCCAACACCTGGGACGGCGGCGCTTACCTTACGGGCATCATGGCAATGTACCGGATCACCAAAGACCCCGCATACCTCACCTATGCCACACAATGGGCGGTGAAGTTCGCATGGCTGCCGGCAATCACCCCGCTTACCACGCTTGCCGACGATATCTGCTGTTTCCAGACCTATTGCGAAATTTACCTGTGCAACCCCAAACCCGAAAACGATTCGATGATCGCAAAGGTGCGGGCCAACCTCGAAAATCTCTTCTACGTTGTAAAGACCCCGCAGCCGCACACCCTGTGGAGCTGGGACGACGCGTTGTACATGGCGCCGCCCGCGGTGTCCCGCTACTCTCGTGCAATCAACAACAACGCGTTCATCGACACGCTCGACCGTTACTGGTGGGACGTGAGCGGCTTTCTCTACGATACCTCCTATCATCTCTGGTACCGCGACGGAGGATTCAAGACGCAGAAGGCGGCAAACGGCCAGCCCGTGTTCTGGTCGTGCGGCGTGGCGTGGGTGTACGGCGGGATGACGCGCGTATTGCAGGACATACCGCTCACTCATCCGGCGCGGTCGAAGTGGCTGACGCAGTTCGGGAATATGGCGGCCGCGATAAAAGCCGAGCAGGGCATGAATAATACGCAGTACAGCGGTCTGTGGACCACGAGCATGCGCGACCACACGCAATGGCCCGATCCCGAGTCAAGCGCGTCTGCGTTCTTCTGCTTCGGCATGGCGTGGGGCATCAACAATCACGTGCTGGATTCGGCGCAGTATATCGGCTGCGCACGCACGGCCTGGCGCGATCTCGTGGCGAACGTGGGAACCGACGGCAGCCTTCAAAGGTGCGAGGACGTCAGCGACCAGCCCGCCTCCATAAACGTCGGCCACTCCTCGTTCGAAGGCGAAGGCGCGTTCATGCTTGCCGGAGAGGAAATGTGGAAGATGGCGACCCACGCTACGGTTTCGGTCAAAAGAAATATCCGGGACGTTCATTCCGAATCCGGCATGTCAAGGCCGTTGTTTGTTGCGATTGGGCAATCCGCTGCGGTTGCGGTTCCGCCGCGGGCGCGGCGCGCGTCCCTGTTTGACGCGAGCGGCAGATGCGTATGGATGCGGGACGTTACAAATGAATCCAGGATTCGGGTTCCGGTATTGTTGGGAGAAAACCGCCTGCTTATGATCAGGTTCGGTTTTTAGGATATTCCGTCGAGGCTGTTGTGATGAAGAAAATGTTGCTGTTTACGGAATATTGAATTTATCCTTTTTGCCGTTATAGGTAATCCGGGCGCTTTCCCGAAAAATCATTATATTTGGAGCATACCTGCAAAAGGGAGAATGGTGGGTCATATGCGCGTAGGAATAACAATTCTGTCATTAATTGTACTTGCGCAATACTCCTTCCCCGACGAATTCTCTCCCGATTCAATCACCTCGATAGCCCGAAAAGTCGTCAACTACCGCCTCAAAGGCGGCATTCAGAAACTGGGCGACGGGTTTGTCTCGCACTGGGATTGGGACGATGGCGCCTACATGACGGGCGTGATGGCGGCGTACAGGCTCACCAAAGACCAGAAATATCTCGACAGCGTCAAGGCGTGGGCGCAGGCGGTTTCCTGGCAGACTCCAAATAACGCCGGCCTTTCCCGCAACCCGGACAATCAGTGCATCTGTCAGAGCTTCTGTGAAGCGTATATGGTCAATCCCGTGCCCGCAAACCAGTATATGATTGCAACATGGGAAGCCAACTATCACCTCAACTACGACAATCCGTACAGCCAGTGGTACTGGTGTGATGCCTTATACATGGCGCCTCCGGCAATTGCCATGCTGGGCGCCATCACCGACAGCAGCAAGTACTGGGACACGCTTTCGGTCAACTGGTGGTACTGGGCGGGACAGCTTTATTCTACGCAATATCATCTTTACTGGCGCGACGCCGGGTACAAGACCCAGACAAGCCCCGATGGCAAACCCGTTTTTTGGGGACCGGGCGAGGCATGGGTTCTGGGCGGTTGTGCCAGGGTGATCAAGTACATGGGGCAGAACTATCACGGACGCGATTCTCTCACGCAGCAGTTTAGGGAGCAATGCGTTGCCGTTGCCGCGCTGCAGCAGAGCGACGGACTTTGGACCACGAGCCTGCTCGATACAGCCGCGTTTCCCGACCACGAAACCAGCTGCACGGCGTTCTTCTGTTTTGCCATGGCCCGGGGTCTCAATAGCGGCGTCCTTGACAAGGCAACGATCGAACAGCCCATGAGAAAAGCATGGAGCGGGCTGGTGCGAAACGTGAGCGCCGCGGACGGCCGCCTGCAGCGTTGCCAGGGCGTTTCGACCGCGCCGGGAAGCGTGCCGGTAAGTAATTCGAGCGCAGAGGGCGAGGGCGCGTTTCTGCTTGCGGCGGAGGAAGTGTATAAATATGCGACCGGGACCGTGCAGGCGGCAGGACGTGTGAATAATTTGAAATCACCTGTCCGGACGGGCTATGCAATACGTGTTGCGAAATTGTCAGGTTCACAGTACGCATTCACTTTGCCGGAAGACGTTTCTGGGTTTGCGGTCTACGATTGTAATGGGAAACTTATTGTTTCACAGGCCACGGTTCAGAGCCCAAGATCAAGGAAGGTATCATTGAAGGATAAGAATTTGCCGGATGCCGTCTATTTCGTAAGGTTTGTCAATAGATAAAAAGGGAGAACTCTATGAAAAGTATTCTGCGAGTGATGGTGGTTTTAGTTCCGCTTTTGTTAACTGCTCAAACGGCACGCGCCGACGAGTTTGCTCCCGACAGCATCAAGAGCATCATGCGCAAGGTGGCGAAGTACGCCTTCACTACCTATGGCGCCGGGACCGCGGCCGGGATAAACCACGACTGGGACGGCGGCACCATCATGACCGGCATTACCGGGCTGTATCTCACCACAAAAGAACAGCAATGGCTCGACAGTATCGACAAGTGGGGAAACAAGTGGAACTGGACGTGGGGCGGCGGGACGGGCGACAACCTGTGCTGCATCCAGACGTTCTGCGAACGCTATATCGTGGATTCCGTTCCCGCCAACGCCTCCAAATACGCGGTTTCCAAGACAGCGCTCGATGGTATTCTCAAGTCTCCCGTGAACCATCTCTTCGGCTGGCAGGACGCGGTGTACATGGGGCTGCCGGACTTCGCCATGATGGGGTATATCACCGGCAATCCGATGTACTACGATTCACTCAATGCCATGTTCCGCGGGGCCGAAAAGGATTTTCAGGACACGGTGTACAAACTCTGGTACTGGAATACCCTGCCCTCGTTCAAGACCACGCCCAAAGGCTATCCGCAATTCTGGGGCCCCGGAAACGCGTGGGTGCTTGGCGGCCTCGTGCGCTCCTTGAAATACATGCCCCAAAATTCCAAATACCGGCCTGCGTGGGAGGCGACGTTCAAAACATTCTGCGACACGCTTCGCATTAAGCAACAGCCCGACGGATTCTGGCGCACGAGCCTGTTTGAGCCGACCGAGTTCCCGAACCCGGAATCGAGCTGCACCTCGTTCTTCATCTATGCCATGTCGCTTGGTGTACAATGGGGAATACTCGATGCGAACACCTTCGTTCCCGTTATCCGCAAGGGATGGTCTGCGCTTGTCAAGGTGGTCACCGCCGCCGGCATGGTTGGTTACGGCCAGTCGTGGAGCAACCAGCCCGGATCCCCGTATAACTGGACGGCCATTCCCGAGGGGCATGGAGCGTTTCTGCTTGCCGGCGAAGGAGTCTCCATAATTGTGGGATTGCCGACCGGCAGTTTGCCTCTGCCGTCCCAAACCCGTGTTTCCCGAACGCCGGTTTGGGGCATCGGCACATTGATGATTGTTTCCGGTGGCAGGAAAACAGTCCGTGTTGCCGCCGGATCGAACGGACTTGAAGTCTACGACGCTCGTGGCGCCCGACTATGGAGGTGCGATGCGTCCGGCGGAGCGGATATTTCACTTCCGGAGCGAATAGCGCGCGGCGGAGTCTATTATGTCAAATTCCTGAAATAGCGGGACATTGTTCCCCGACTTCGGCTGTCGCACCTGGTACACCCACGCGATTGCTCGCGCCCAACAGGAAGGGCGCAATAGAGCCTGCCGAAGCAACCAACAACATTTCTATTCCTTTAGAAATTACTTGGTCAATTGTCAGCTGCACTACGCGAAACACCCGTCAAGCCACGACCGGCAAGGGGTTTGGCCGGAGATCATTTGACAACGGGAACAGCCGTGACCACCCCGGTTCCCGACAGGTTCATTCTCGCAAAGTAAATTCCTGCAGGTTGTGCCCTTTGTCCCATTTGAATCTTTCGGCCGGATACGTCGAACAGGGCAACATCGTATCCTTTCGGTGCAACAATCCTTCCCTGCGCATCAACGCGCAACCGGACCGGCATCTGCCCGGGTGTCCGTTGCGCGCAGCCGAACTTTACGGCGCCGCTGTTGTTGTTGGTCGAAAGCCATGCCACAGACCCGTAGCTGCTGCCCGCGGTGTACAGAAAATCCCCATTCGGACTGAGCGCGCCGTCCTGGATTCCCCACAGGGCCTGGCCGCCCACCAGCGTGCCCCCGATGGCGCCGGCCAGCGAGGCGACTCCGGTTGCGGTGTCGACATTGTACCACGCCACTTCCACACCCATCATTTCGTATAATGTCAAGCCATCGGGCGACATCGAAAGAGCGGTGGCCGGAAGCAGCCCAACGATAGTGTTGGACAGGGACCCGGTAAGCTTCAATGCACCGGCCGAGTCCCGGCTCAGCCAGACGATCGAGCTTCCGCAGCCCACGTACACGTACTTGCCGTTAGGGCTTATTGCCAGGGCGGAAGGGTCCGTCATGATCGTGATGCCGTGCGCGTTGTTCAACACTTTCCCGCCATAGGTCAAGGCCCCGGTAGCGGCATCCCGGTTGAACCAGAAAACACCCTCTCCCGCAAACCCCGACGAAACGTAAACATATTTCCCGTCGGGACTGACGGCTGCCTGATTGGGACTGAACATTTCCGTTATCGAGTCCATCTGATTGTTCACGTTGGAGACCAATGTCAGGGTCCCGCTACTGCTGTCCCGGCCAAACCACATGACCGAATGTCCGCTCTCATATGCGAGGTACAGATACTTTCCGTCGGCGCTGAACATTCCCTTGACCGGCGCCAATCCGCTGAGGCTCTCCGATCCCCGCAGCGTCAGCCTGCCGGATGCCAGGTCCCGCCCGTACCAGTAAAGGCCGCCGTAGCCCGCAGCATAGAGAAACTTCTGGTCCGGACTCAGCCCGAGCCAGTAGGGCCCGCCCGCGCCGAAGGTGGCTTCCCTGATATCGACATACGCCGTGTCAAATGTCAATGAACCGTCTTTCGCGTTCCGGGCGAAACGGTCGATCGCGCCGTCGGCGGCGGCGGCGACGTAGACCTCGGCCCCGCTCTTGCTTACCGCCACGGAATATGCCCCGCCCAGATCCGTAAGATTCGTCAGTGTGTTTCGGACCAGGGCCGAAACCGTCAGCGCACCGTTGGAACCGTTGCGGCCGAGTACCGTGACACATGACCGGTCGCGCCCAACCGCGTAGGCATTCGCACCGTTTGCCGGGATCACCAGCGATGCCGGCAAGGCGCCGCCGGTAGCGGTCCTGTCGCTGCTGAGAAGCGAGTTTGAGGATATGAGCGCCCCGGTAGTGGAATCGCGGAGAAACCATGCAATGGTATGGGTGTTCCAGTCTCCTGCGTAAAGAAACCGGCCGTCCGGGCTCATGGTCAGGGCCGAGGCCGGGGCAATAACGGACGTTACGGTCCCGTTGTAAACAAGGGCGCCGTTTGCGCCGAAACGGAACCGGGCCACGGTGCCGGCAGCCGTACCCACGTACACGTCTTTGCCGTCCGGACTCACGGCAATGCTTCTGGCGGCCAGCAGGCCGCTTGCGCCCGTTGCGTTTCCGCTGTCGATGTAGGTGCTGTCGAGCGTGAGCGCCCCGGACGTTGCGTTGCGGGAAAACAGGGTGAGACTCCTGCTGGAATAGCTCGACACAAGCACCTTTGCCCCGTCCGGCGTCATTGTAATACAGCTTGGATTGACCATTCGCCCGGGAACGTCGATGCTGTCCCTCATTCTGCCCGCATACGTCAAGGCTCCGGAAACCGCATCTCGCTGAAACCAGTGGACCGCGTTGCCGTACCACGACGCAACATACACATACTGCCCGTCCTGGGTTATCGACATCGAGAAGTTCCCGTAGACATGGACGCTCGTGTCGGAAGGCGACAGCACCTGGCCGTTGTAGCTCAGCGCGCCGGTCGAGGTGTTACAGGCGAACCAATGCAAACCGTTCTCAACTCCCACGTACAGGTACTTTCCGTCGGGACTAACGGCATCGGTCATGCCGCCGATCATGCTGGTTCCAGCCAACAGCCACGCGGCTTCTCCCGCAACGGCGAGATCTCCGGTCCCGGCATTTCTGTTGAACCAGAACACGCCTCCGTGAAGGGAAACGGCATACGCGTGCTGCTGATCCGGACTCAGGGTGAGGGCGCTCAGCCCGTCGTAATGGTCGTCCATAAGCGCGCCGAGGTACTGCAGGGCATACGATCGATTGACGGCACCTGTACAGACGATTATGACGACGGACGCGAGTGCGCTCAATGAACGGGATGTTGATCTCATAGATCCCTCTTTTTTTTGGATAACCTGTCACATGCATGAGCTCTTGATTATCGACAAACAACAATTCTTCGCTGCGAGATGAAGTCATCCGAAATGAATCCAAGCACATACGTCCCCGAAGGGAAATTCTCCAGATTGAGCGGCAATGAATACCTGCCCGCACCCTGTTTTCTGTTGATGACGGCACACAGTACCCTGCCTTTGACATCATGCAATGTCACCGATACGAAGGACTCGCTCCCAAGCTCGTATCTGAGGACGTGGTCGCTGCCAAAGCTGAGCTCGCCCGTTTTGGCCTTTGTCCGGAATTCATTGCGGACGCCTCCGGGGGACACCTCGGAAAGCGGCCGGCGCCAAACGCCGGTGTTGCCCGATCCCAGGAAGACATACGGCCCCTTCACGGCAACGCATAGTCCCTGGCTGTTGGTAAGGGGCAGGCCCTCGCTGATCGCCGTAAGGGTAATGCCGTTGTCTGTGGAATGAAAAACGCCGGAGGAATACGTCGCGGCAAAGACGTCGTTTCCCGTTGCCGCAAGCCCGTTGACATCAGATTGTATCTGGGACGGGTTCGATCCGGCCCAATGAACGCCGCCGTCCGCCGACACGTAGGCGCCGCTGCCGATTCCGGCACAAACGTTCGTGCCGCTTGACGCAAGAGAGAGGACATAGCCGGACGTCACGCTTCCGGACAGCCCCGCGTTCGAAGCGATCCATTGGAATTGGCTGCCCGGCAGAAGAAATATGCCGGCGCCCCACGTTCCGGCAACAACCCGGCCGCCGCTTACCGTTAGAGAATACACCGACGTGGCGGCAGGCATTCCGGAATCGACCGCGGTCCAGGTGGCGCCGCTGTCTTTCGAGAGAAAAACACCGTGGGAATGGGTTCCGGCAAACACCTGTGAGCCGAAAACCGCACAGGAATGGATGAGTGGCTGATCGGGCATTCCCGAATCGATCGCGTTCCAGCTTGCCCCGTTGTCCGATGAGCGGCAGATACCAGCGTCGGTACCGGCAAAGACCAGGCTTCCCAACACGGCGAGAGACAGCACCCTGCTGCTTGGAAACGGAAGGGAACCGGTTGCCGACCAGTGATCGCCATTGTCAATCGAGAGAAAGGCGCCGTTGTACGTGCCCGCGAAGAGCATCGAGTCCTTCACGGCAAGGGACAAAACCGTATGGTTCGACGGACCGTTGGTTTGCACCCATTGGGCATTGGGCGCGAAGCAGAGCGATCCGACAATCAGGGCGGCCGGCAGGATCTTTTTCATATGTGACCTGTCCCTTCTCACTTATTGACGGACTATGGCGGTCTTTGCGGTGGAACATTGATTTCTTCCGCTCGCCGTCACGTAATACATGCCGCTTCGAACCGGCCCCTTGAGCGAATAGGTTTCGGCATATGTCCCGGCGTTCCTGAATCCGGCCGCCAGGTTAAGCACAGTACGGCCGCGCATGTCACATACGTCAATGCGAACGGTTCCGGGTGCGTGTACCGCAAAGACAATGGTGATTGTCGAGCGAGCGTTTGCGGAAATCTTCATCACGTCGGGCGTCTCTCCTGAAAGCGCGGCCGGCGCAATACCGGTTGACGGTTTGTATAAACTTCCCTTCATAATTATGCCGCTGTCTCCCACGATCCAGCCGTTATTCAGATTTTTGAAAACAACGTCCCGGAACCACGGTGTCTCGACGCCTCGCACGGGGCGCGGATAGCCCGGGTCCCATGTCGCTCCGCTGTCGGCCGAGGCCAAAACCACGCAGTTTTGGCCTACAATAAAGCCGTGCGCGGGATCGGCAAAGGAGATACCTTCGGTCCACAAGGATGTCTTGTAAACAAGGGTCCAGCTTGTTCCGCCGTTGCGCGTGCGTATCACGTGCCCGTATCTGCCGATGCCGAAGCCAGAGAGCGTGTCTTGGAACACGATCCTGTTGATGTACCCGGAAGTCTTGACAAACGCGCTATCCGTGATCGCGCTGAAGGCGACCGGTGTCTGCCACGAAAGCCCGCCGTCCGTGGTTGTGAGTAGATCGTAATCGCCAAGCGCCCAGCCGTGCTTGCGGTCGGCAAAGGCGAGCGAGGAAATGCTCCAGATGGAAATGAGGTACGACTTGGCCAGGGTCCAGGTTGCGCCCCCGTTGACGGTCTTGTACAGGATTCCCTCGTTGTACATGTTTGCCCCGTTCATGTCGCTGCCGGATGCGAACCCGGTGGAATCGTCGAAGAACAGGCAATCCCCGAAAGACGCCCGCGCAGGGAAAAACTGCAGCATCCAGGTGGCGCCGCTATCTACGCTTTTGTAAATCTGTGCCGTGTCGGTGACGAGCCAGCCTACGGCCGGATCGGCAAAGAAGACGGCATTGACGCTCCGGCGAGTGGCGAGCGTGGTTGCCTTTTGCCAGTGCCCTCCGCCGTCCGAGGTACGGAGCAGCGTGCCGGTGTCGCCGCATACCCAGCCATGGACGGTGTCGGCGAACATCACGGACCACAGGCTCAGGTGCACACCGCTTTGCTGCTGGACCCAGACCAGCGAATCGGATGGGGCGGCATATGCCGAAAGAACACCCGAGAGAAGAGCGCACACCAGGACGATGACTTTCATGAAAACCTCTTTCAGGTTACTGCCGTGTGTAAACCGTCCACAATGTTCCGTCAAAACGCACTGCTCCGCCGACGCCGGCAAACCAGACATCCCCGTTCCTGCCGATTGCCACTGCGTTGCCCTGCCATGTCGACGGATATCCCTGCGGCGGGAAACGCTGCCAATCGGCGCCCTGTACCCTGAACTCGCCGTTTTTGGTGGAGCACCAGACCGCTCCGCTTTTGTCCGCCGCCGCGCCATCGGGTGCAAACCCCTGGTTGGCCGGACCGAAAGCGGTCCAGGAAACCCCGTCGTACCGCCAGGCGCCTTCTATGCCCGGCAAGGATGCAACGATGAGTCCGCCACTTTTGTCAAGGCCAACGGGCGTGAGAGCCGTGAGTGTCTGTCCGGACGGGCTCTGCAGCGCGGCGCGGACCAGGACGCCGCTGTCTCCGCCAAACTCGATAAGTCCGCTGTCGCAGGAGAACCACATCGCGCCGTTGGGCTGGACCGCGATCCTGTCCATGCCGGTGTATCCGCGGAATTTCACGACAAATGAATCCGGTCCCGGCCTGTTCACCCACATGAACACCGAATCGCCCGCGGCAAACCAGACATTCCCGGCCGGGTCCGAAGCCATGCCGGCAATTTTGTGGTTCGGAAAATGATGCAACAGCCAGATACTTCCGTCGTACGAACACGCGGTCGCGCTGTCGCAAACCCACACCTGATTTGAGGGCGTTACCGTAAGATGGGTGCAGAGCAACAGCGGTTGGTTCATCGAATCAAGGAATACGTTTGTGTTCCATTGGGTCCCGGTGAATTTGTAGGCGCCGTCGGCGCCCGCGGCGCACCAGACGTTTCCTAATGAGTCGACACTCACATCGGTGAATACAGGCGATTTCCCCGAAACAACCGACGTGATGAGCTCGGTTGTTACCTCAAACGGTATCGTATCCTTTGTCACGATCAATTGCGCCTGGGTCGCCACCACGCTATCGGCAGCGCCGGAGAAATAGCTGATCCTTCCCGCGTCCGGAGGAACCATGCCCAGGTCTACACTCCCGGGAGCGGTAACCGCGGCATGGATTTGCGTTCCGGGCAAGAATACATAACTGTTGGCCGAAAACAGGCTGTCCGGAATCGTAACCCGCAGCGACACCGTGGGCCGCAGCGTGTCTGTCTGCAGAATAACACCCTGCGTATCGCCCAGTCTTACGCTGTCGATGAGCAGTCCCGTGCCGGCCGCAACATTGACAGACGAGAACGTATACACGCCTGCGGACAGGCCGCGGATGACGAATTTGCCCCTGTCGTCGGTGGTGTCGGTATGGCGGAGGGATGCCTGTGTGTCCGCTACGGGATTATAGGCTGCCGGCAGCAGCTGCACCGCGATGCCGGCCTGCGGCTTGCCCTGCGCATCAACGACCAACCCCGCCACGGCCCCTGGACCCGGATTACCGATGTCCGTGCCGCCTGCAACCGATGTCGGCTTGCTGCATTGGATCGCAAGCAATGCGAACATGGACAAGGCCAGGATCAGGTGAGTGGATTTTTTCATGGCGAAAGCTTCCTGCTTCAAGACAATCTTACGTCAGTTCGCGGACATTTTCCATATATCGTTGGTCACCGCATCACGCTCGTCCCGCGCTTCGGAATCCCGGATACCCGGGCCTGTCTCCTCGTGCATTGCATCGCAGGTTGACATTGTACAGGCACCAAGGTTCATTTGTTGCCTCTTGTCATGGGAAAAAGCTGGATGCTCAGCTGATACACCTGCTCCGGGGACGGGTCGTCGGCCATTGCCAGAATTTCCTGGCGAAACTCCCACATGCGTTCCCGTATGCGCTCGAACGTCTGTTTGCCGACGCCCAGCGTGAGGCCCACAAGTTCGCGTTCCTCCGGTTTGAACCGTTCGATCGCCTCGGCAGCCAGGGCCATGGTACCGATGTGGTATCGCGCCGCCGCGACGCCGGTAATGCCCGGACCCGTGGAAAGCAGGGAGTCGGTTTGCTTGTAGCCGCCTCCCGGGGTCCTCGACAACATGCCGAGGCGCAGGAGCAACTCGAGCGATTTCCGCACCTCGGCGGGCGTGACATGCGCCGCGATCCTTGCGGAAAGTTTTCCTTCGTCAACGTTACTCCCGGACATCCCCGCCAGCTCCCTCACGACCGGATTGAGCCAGTTGGCAATGTACTCGTAATGGTCGCCGCCAAGCTGCTTGAAGAATGCTCCCTTGCGTATCGTATTGAGACGTGCGAGGTAATGCTCCCGGTCCTTGACCGTTTCCGACTGGCAATAGAACACGAGGTTCTCGAAATAGTCCCATTCGCGCCTCTTGAGCTTCATGGCAAACGCGATCTTCGTCATGCTGTCTTTGGTGAGGTTACGCTTGCCGCCCATTACCAGGTGCATGAAATTGGAGGTCTTGAATCCTGCCTGGCGCGCAAAGACCCGGTGAGAAAACGCGGGGTTGCTCTTCTTCCTTGCGGAGAAATAGTCCCGTATGAAGTCCCGGTAATCGGTGAAGGCGAATATGGATTTTTGGATTTGGTTCATTCCCGGGCTCCGTTGCGTTTTTCCGCACACCCCAAACATACCACCAGTGGAGCCTAAAAACAAGCAGAACACGCAGTTTGTGTGTTCTTTAGAACACACACATCTTTACGCCGTTCCGGCTTCTTGCATAGCTATATTGCCTTTTGCAATCTCCAGCTATTCGTATTATTGATACAACTTTCAGAACACGCACCAATGCGGCCAACAACAACGGCCGCACCCCATTGGAAAGGGGAACTCAGGTGGTATTGCCCTCGTGCTGCTATTGGCAGGAACCCGATTTGAAGACGGAATGAATTATAGGCGCGCGCGAAAGGAGATAATTCGTAGCATCTGGAACGGCAACCAATCGCAATGAGGCCTCTGACAACAATAATTGGGATAAGCTTGCTTATTGCATTGTAAAAACAGGAATCAGTATCTCATCGACAAATAATGCAATCCGCTTCGAATCAACCTTTTTATACATAAGATTTTCCATACGAATAAGGTTAAACGGCAGGGTGAGTGTTATGTCGCCGACCCTTCTTATCTTCTCGCCTCTTGACTTTGCATTCTTCAGTAATTTTCTCATGACCAGGATATTTTTTGCTGCTGCGTCTACTTCGGCTTCGGGTACTTTGTTATTACCTTGCCCTATTTCAAATAGAACCGCGCTCAAAATTTCCGGCCCGATTTCTGCGTAGGTACTCTGGTAGAGGGTAAGCAGATGCAACAGATCTCCCCGTAAAGTTCCGGTATCTTCTATTCTGTCGATCAATTGACCGCCAAGTACATTGGAAGATCTGTCATCAACTATTTCCATAAGCAAGTCAAACATGTTTGCCCACCGGCGGTACAACACACTGCGGCTGGTTTTTGCCGCCTTCGCAATCTGCTGAAAGGTGAGATTGGCATAGCCGACTTCCCGTATGAGCTTCACCGCCGCGTCATGAATACTCTCGACCAGCGTCTCTCCCCGTTTTCGTGTATTCTTCATGGACATACATCTCCTCGGTCTGTATTTATGTAACGAGTAGTATACAATTTGTTTGAAAGACTAATAAGATACATATTGTACTTTATATTCGGAACGTGTATATTAATAAATATAAGATACGCATTGTGTCTTATCCACGGGTTTGCGAAACAAGAGGCTGAAGCTAAAAGGAGAATTGAATCCGTGTTTACTACCATTGCGGGGTGCGTTGCGAGGGGTTTCGCACGTGGCGAGCGCCAGCGAACCACATCGTGCGAAATCCTTCGCAGGAGGGGGTGTGCCTCAAGACTCGCGCGACAAACTCCAATATCCAATATTCAACCGCGCGAGGCTTGAGGCCAGGGGGAATCCACTCGCAGAGTGGTTCCCCCTACAGATATCATATCATCAACTATTAACAGGAGGGAATCATGGCAAAGAGCGTACCAAAATCCAAACCGGATTATGGTTTTGACGGTTCGCCTTTCGGCGTCACCATTGTTTGTCTTGCGGGAGCAGTTTGTTTTGGCGGGGGCGTTGCTTTAATCACTTTTCCCGGTCCGGGCCTGAAGATTGCGGCATTTGTTCTTATGCTGTGCGGTTTGCTCGCGGTTCTTGTTTGCGGTTCATATCTTTATTACGTCAAGCTCGGCAAACTGCACCGCAGGGACACAATGATTTCCATGATTGATTGGAAAGGAACTGAAAAAGTCCTTGATATCGGCACCGGACGGGGACTTTTAATGATCGGCGCCGCTAAAAAATTGACTCTGGGAAAGAGCATCGGCATTGATATTTGGAATTCGGAAGACATGCACGGCAATACGTATCAAAATACCATGGGAAATGCCGAGCTTGAGGGCGTCCTTGAAAAAGTTGAGGTGAAAAATGAGGATGTGCGAAGCATGTCCTTTCCCAATGAAACCTTTGACGTGATTCTTTCCAACCTTTGCATCCACAACATCCCTACCAAAGACGGACGGCAGAAAGCCTGCAGGGGAATAGCGAGAGTCTTGAAACCGAATGGAACGGCGATCATTACCGACAAATCACATACAAAAGAATACGGCGAAATCTTCGCAATGGAAGGGTTAACGGTGGAGTATTTTCGTCCTTCTTTTGACGGTTCACTCCGCGGGATTGTAAAGGCGGTCAAAAAGGCAAGCTTGTAATACGGACCCGCCGCGGCACGACACACGGAACAGCGCGCTGCAATGCTTTGGCCCCGAGACCAGGAAGCGCGCGCAAGACAAAGTGACAGGAGCAACCCATGGCGACGAATGAAAAGATCGCAACAAACGTTGGCCCGGCGAAAATCGATATCGCATATGAAAGAATCGGCAATCCCGACTCGCCGCCCGTGCTGCTCATCATGGGAGTAGGAGCGCAGCCCAAACGCATACTCATAAAGGGCATGGGGCACAACATTCCACAAGGACTTTGGGCGGAAATCGCCCAACATATTGCCGACATTGTGCTTATTGGCGAGATGCGAGTCCATCGTTGACTGGGCGCTGCCTTTAAACATAAGGGGACTTCCGAATAGATAGAGGCGCCCTAAGGTAATATTTAGAGGTCCCCATAGACGCAAATAAGATATTTTGGTTCGTATTAATGATTGAGGAGTCAATTATGGCGCGGACAGCTACGATCACCAACGATCAAATTCTTAAAGCCGCTCAAGCTGAGTTCCTTGAGCATGGAATTCGTGCCACCTCGGCAGCTATCGCCCGGCGAGCAGGCGTTTCGTCAGGAATTCTCTTTCAACGTTTCGGCAGCAAAGAGGCGCTTTTCGCCGCTGCAATGAACATGGGGAATGGTGCTATTAACCAGGATCGAGAACCCGATCTTCAAGACCGCGTTGGAAAGGGGTCTGTTCAAAAAACCCTTATCGAAATTGGAGAAATGTTGCTGGATAGTTTCTTCGTCGCTATTCCAAACCTGATGATGGCGTGGGCCAATCCAGGGCCGGATCGAAGAGAAAACATGGCCGATTATTACCGGGAGAGGGGCGTTAGAGGCCAAAGAATACTCGTGGAATACCTGCAAGCGGAAGCCGCTTTGAAGCGGATCAGGCTCGTTGACCCATATACGGTCGCGCAAACTTTTGGAGGAGCGCTTTGGTCTTTTGCATTCGAACAAGTGGCTGGTGCTACCTTGAGGGATAAAGGTAGTTCGCCGTCGCGAAGCGAGTTTGCGCGTCGACTCGTCGACACTCTCTGGAAAGGCCTGCGACCATGACAAGATCAACGGATCAAGAAGAGGTTTTCGCTCGGTCCCCTATCGATTGAGTGAGCACTATTCCCCGGATCGCTCCCCGTCTTTTTGCCGCATGTGAGAATTGCTTCCCTGAAACAGCAAATCCCTTCTCAAAAGGAATATTCCTCATGACAAGTAAAAAAGCGGAACAGGAGAATGGTACAATAATTGCAAGTTAGAAACAGTAGAACACCTTAAAGGGAGTATGACTATGATAAGCAAAAAAAAAGGTCTGTTCTGCTCATTAATGACTGATCAGTCAATTATTTATTTTCTGGGTCTATTCTTCATTCTTCCATTCCCTGCGTATGCGCTCCAGTCGCTCGCTGATTTCCTCCACCATGCGACGCAGCACAACTTCGACAATCGCGAGGCCCGTGCTACGGCTGTACAGCGGGAGCACGAAGCCAGCCAGGCATGGGCACGCCTCTTGCCGTCGGTGACCGCCCAGGCCGACTATATTCGTAACCAATATCTTGGCGAGGCAATTATTCCTACAGGGGCGCCGGCAGCCGGCGGCGCCCTCCCAACCCGGAATGTCATCATCACTCCGGTCGATCAGCGGGATGCTTCCTTTACAGCAGCCCTCACCCTTATCGACGTCGCCGCATGGAACAACATCGGCGCCGCAGGAGCCAACCGCGAGGCACAGAAAGCGCGCGCGGCTGCTACCATGCTCGAAGTTCAAAAGATGGTCGCGCAGAACTACTACCAAATCATCGGTGCTGGCGCGGTTGGGCGCGCAGCCCGGCGTACGCTCACAGCCGCACAGGACAATTCCCGTTTTATCGAAACACGTGTCAACGCCGGCCTGGCCGAGGAGCTTGATCTGAAACGGGCGCTCGCAGAGGTGGAGCGAGACCGACAGGCAATTGAAGACGCAGACTATGCCACGACAACATTACGGCGCTCACTCGAAACCCTTTCCGGGCTTGTTCCGGAAGGTGATGCGCTCGACGATTCGACCGCATTGCCTATGGACGATCTCCGCAACGAGCAGCCCCTCGCGCAATGGATCTCGGTGGTCGATTCGTTACCATCGGTGAGAGCTGCGTCGTACGACAAGCGCGCTGCCAAACTCACCGCAGCCGCTTCACAATCGGCGTTGTATCCGACTGTTTCCACTCAGGCCACCGAGCGCGCGACGGACGCAACCGGATTCGGCCAATCCCCCTCCTATGCAATTGAGGTTCTTGCTTCCTGGAAGCTTCTCGACGTATCCAGCTTTCAGGCGTCGCGCGCGCAACGGTCAATAGCCGAAGCATCATCTGTTCGCTATGACCGGGCTCGCGAGACGGCGGCGCAGACGCTCTTCGACGACTGGCACCACGTCTCAACACAGATCGAAAAGAGCCGTGCGGCGCGCAGCTCCCTCGACGCTTCACGGTTGGCACTTTCCGTTGCCCGCGAAAAATACGCCTCCGGCAAGGCAACGCTCCTTGACGTCGTGCAGGCGGAACGGGACGCGTTTTCGGCCGAGGTCACCGATATCCAGGCAGAGGCGGATCTCGCGTCGGCACGAGCTTCCCTCCGGTTGAGCGCCGGTCATTCCCTGGAGGCAAAATGAAAACCCAACAATTATCCAACGCTGCAGGCCCAATTGATGCTTTGGCAACGCATCGTCCCACGCGCATATTACGGTTGCGCACCATGCTCCATGTCGGAATGAAGATGATGTTCTATGACAAACTGAAGTTCGCGGGAACGCTCTTTGGGGTCATTTTTGCGGTAGTTCTGTTCAATCAACAACTGGGAGTGTTCCTCGGTCTTCTCTCAAAGAACACCATGTTCGTTGACAATGCACGAGCGGACTTATGGATCGTTCCAACCTCTACGGAAACTTTACAGCCGGGGAAACCGGTACCAATGTCGGCTCTCTATGAGGCCCGGACAACACCGGGTGTTGCATGGGCTGAACCGCTTTTGTACGGCGGGGCGTCGATTTCGCTGCCGAAGGGAGGAAGTGAGCAGGTGACGGTTATCGGTACAAAGGCGCCTTACTGGCGGGGCGGACCTTGGAACATCGTTGCGGGTTCGGTTGATGTACTGCGCAATCCGGATGTCATGATCTTCGAGGATTCTGAACGCGACAAGCTGGGCGGTGTTAATCTTGGCAGCGTACGTGAAGTAAATGGCCACCGCACCGTCGTGGGTGGCTTTACATGGGGTCTATTGCCGTTTGCCCCTTCCTACTCATTTGCCGAATACGACTACGCACGGGTCCTCTTGGGGACACCTTCCGACGAAACGAGCTTTGTTCTCGTCGGAGTGGGTGCAGGCGCAAATCCGGACTCAGTGGCACTCGCCGTACGGAAGCGGGTTCCGGCGTATGATGTATTAACCACACATACTTTCCGCAATCGAATACTACGCTATTTGCTCGAAAGTACCGGCATTGGCTTCACAACCGCTACATCCGCGATGTTTGGGCTTATCGTCGGGTTGGTCATTGTCTCTTTGTCAATGTTTTCCTCCGTTATTGACAATATCCGTGAGTTTGGCACTCTCAAGGCCATCGGATGCGGCAATAAAGATCTGGCACTTATGCTACTCGTCCAATCGGCTGCCTACGGCCTTATTGGCTCCCTGATAGGACTTGCCCTGATTTCGAATATCGCCGAGGCCATGCGCTCGCCCAAACTGGCGTTGGCGCTCCCATGGTTGACATATGCGTGCACGCCTGCGGTGATGGTTCTCCTCTGCGGGCTCGCTTCCCTGCTTGCCCTTTCACGCATCCGTAAACTCGAACCCGGGATGGTGTTCCGATGAACAACATAAATGAAAGCCCTCGCGTCGTTGACGTTAACGGGCTCAGTAAAGTGTATGGATCGGGCGCAATCGCTTTCGAGGCCCTCAAGAAGGTCGACTTCTACGCAGACGCAGGAGAGTTTGTCATGATCTCCGGTCCGTCGGGCAGCGGCAAAACCACGCTCCTGTCGATACTCGGTTGCGTGCTTCGGCCGACGGCAGGCCGCGTAGTTATCTTTGGCCATGATGTGAGCACGACGCGTGAAAACGAACTGCCGTCGCTGCGGCTTAGCCTGATCGGCTTCGTGTTCCAGGGTTTCAACCTGATTGCGTCGCTATCCGCCAGCGAAAATATCGCGCTCGTTCTCAGGCTGCGCGGGTGGGAGCCCAAACAAGCCCAAAGCGAGGCGGTAAAACTGCTCGCAGAGGTGGGCATCGGGGAAAAAGCCGACTCGCTGCCGCGGGATCTTTCGGGTGGCCAGCGCCAGCGTGTCGCCATAGCGCGGGCACTCGCCGGTCATCCGCCGCTGCTTCTCGCCGACGAGCCTACGGCAAACCTGGACGGCCAGACCGGCTTGCAGGTCACCGAGTTGTTGAAAGACCTCGCGGCCATCCACGGCTCGACCGTGGTGGTCGTCACCCACGATCCCCGTATCCACAACCTTGCAGATCGCATCGTGCAACTGGAAGACGGACAAATAAGAAAGGAGTCGCTATGAAACGCAAATCATGGAGAATCTACATCGGTCTATTGGTGCTTGCAGTGATGGCGCTTTTCATCGCGCGATTCCTCCTAAGCGGATCGTCGACGGCGCCTCGAAAGAAAGATGTCGTCAACGCTGAACGTACAAGTGCTGTCGCGGGTACGGCCGATGAACGCATGGTTGCGCCAGGCCCCGGCCTGGTTGCCGGAAATGCCATCGTGGAGCCGCGCCAGCCATCGACCAAGGTCGCCTCCGCGGTTCCGGGACGAATCGCCGCCATCGCCGTGCATGAAGGCGACAAAGTAAAGCGCGGAGCGCTTCTTGTGCAGCTCGAGGATGCGCCTGAGCGGGCGGCGCTGCAGGCCGCGCTGTACGATTACGAGAAGGCAATGCACGGCCAGCGCAAGGAAGATGTCGAGGCGTCGATAAGCGATGCGGAAGCGGCGCGCGCCCGTGCCGACCTTTCCGCCGAGGCGCTTCGTCGCACCGAGCAAGCTGCAAAAGGCGGCGCCGCCACCGCCGATGAGCTTGACAAAGCGCGACAGCAGGCGGAGAGCGATCGCCGCACGTTCGACGCGAGCGAGTCGCGCAGCCGGGCGATGGTCGCCGGTTCTCGGTATGAAGACATCGCGGCGGCGCGCGCGCGGCGCGATCAGGCGAAAGCGAACCTGGAGAGGCTGGCCGTACGTGCGCCCATCGACGGCGAGGTCCTCCAGGTGAAATATCGCGCCGGTGAATACGTGACTCCGGGCGGCGACCCGCTCGTAGTGCTGGGCGACATGAGCGCATTGCGGGTCCGCATTGATGTTGACGAGCGCGATATCGGCCATAGTGCAGCCGGCGATTCGGCGTTTGCGGTGGCCGATGCCTACCCCGGGAAGAAGTTCACCGGCAGAGTGGTGGAGATCGGCCGGATGATGGGGCGCAAGAACGCCCGAACCGACGATCCGACGGAGCGCATCGATACGAAAATTCTTGAGACGGTAATTGAGCTGGACGACCCTAACGGTCTCGTGCCGGGACAACTTGTAACCGGTTACATCAAGGGAAGCAAGTAGCTTTTGCCATTCGAACGCTTCTTCGGGGAGGCACAAATGAATTCACTTTGGAAACTTACCTTTGTCTTGGTAGCGTGGACGATCGTTGTTCCCGGCATTGCTTCGAACGCGGACTCAACGGCGAAGGTCTCCATCTCAGGGAGGGTGATTGGTTCATCCGGAACACGCACGGTTTATGTAATGTTATGGGACTCGACCGGCTTCATAAAGAACCCGGTTCGCCAATTACGGTTGCGTCCGGATGCGGAAAAATCGTTTAGCTTTAGCGTCGCGCCCGGACGCTGGGCCGTCAGCTCGTTCGAGGACCGTAATGAAAACGGGCTTCTTGACATGGGGTTCTTCGGCCCGAAAGAGCCGAGCGGCTTTTGGCGGCCGTTTCACGAGAAGCGCAAACCGCGGTTCGACGATGTGGCGTCGCAAATAGATCGCGCCATTTCTAATGCGGATGTCAAGCTACACTGACTTGACTCTTGAACTCAGGGATCATCCTGAAACGCCTTCACCCGTGCTTGGCTTGGGCGGGAACCTCCCTGTGTGGAACGTCGGCGTTCAAAACTGCCAGCATCAAGGATTGGCCTGCATAGAAAAAGCGCGGGCCTCCTGGCCGCCTAATAAATCCAAAAAACATTTGATTTAATGTATCCAATTAGATACATTATAGGTATGTATATAATTCAGAAAACCGACATTTTCGAAAAGTGGTTCACCAAGCTGCGTGATACGAGCGGAAAAGGTAGAATATTAGCACGATTAAAACGAGCTGAGCTTGGAAACCTTGGAGACAATAAAGCTCTTGGCGAGCACTTGTTTGAAATGAGAATTGCTTGTGGACCCGGCTATCGCCTGTATTTTTACCGCAGAGACAACGTAATAATTGTTCTCACAAATGGCGGCGACAAATCTACGCAAGAAGAAGACATTTTAAAGGCTCGACAAATTCTAAAGGAATTGGGAGTATAATATGACAACAAAAGTAACAAGTTTAGAAGTATCAGAATATCTCAATGATGAGGAATCAATTGCCGCCTATTTGAGCGCAGTTATTGAAGAAGGTGATCCCAAGCTTTTGCTTGCGGCAATTAGTGATGTTGCAAAGGCGCGTGGCATGTCGCAAATTGCTACTGATTCCGGATTAGGCCGTGAAAGCTTATACAAAGCATTAAATCCAAATGCAAAACCAAGGTTTGATACAATCTTAAGAGTTCTTAATTCATTGGGTTTACAAATTGGTTTTAACTCAATAGCCACAAAGAAGAGTAAGAGCGCCCGAACAATACCTTTTCATTCGAATAAAAGTAAAAGGATTTTGCGGCTTCGCCGTTCCGGCTCAACTGCAGCGAAAAAATCCGGCCATAAAACCAAAAGCTGATATGCTGGCAGCTCGGCACACAACAGCCGCAAGCCAAAATAGACGCTGCGCCGGCGGCACTCTCGGCATTCGTCAATAGACTTACGCTCGTTAGTTCGTGTCAAATGTCTGGAGGCGGTCATGCACCCTTATTTCTTCGCGAGCAGCCGCAGGGCGGTCTGCCTGCCGGGTTTGCTTCTTTTACTCACGATTCCCCCTCAGGTATGTGCCGGCTGGGTTTCGCAAACCTACAAGGCCGGGCCTGTCGACAACCCGCTCAAAGGATTCATGCCGTATCAGGGAAGTTATTCGACATTCCCCTACAGCATGGAATGGCAGTACCTGGCATGGAAGGATTTACAATCCGGACCTGCCGCGTTCACCTGGGCTCCATTGGATAATTTGCTGGCCGACGTCGCCGGGCGCGGTCATCAATTGGTCTTCCGCATTTATGCCGATTACCCGACCTTGCCCTACGGCGTGCCCGGATTCCTGTCCGGCGTTGCAAAAAACAGCTATACCGACTATGGCAACACCACAAGTTTCTCGCCTGATTACGACGATCCGAATCTCCGGAGCGCCATGCATAATCTTGTCGCGGCCCTGGGCAAACGGTACGATGGAGACCCGCGGATCGCGTTTGTTACCGTGGGACTGATCGGGTTCTGGGGCGAATGGCACACCTATCGTTCAAGCTGCAACTGCGACACCTGGATGCCGTCGATTGCCACGCAGGACGAAGTCTTAAGCGCTTTCGACTCGGCTTTTTCCATCACGAAAATTCTTATGCGCGAGCCCAAGGGAACCAACCCGGCAAGCCGGTCCATCGGCTATCACGACGATTCCTTCAACTACGAAACCTATGGCCCCACCAATTGGTTCTTCGAGCCCGTGATCGTCGCGGCAGGCAGCCAATCCAAATGGCGCACCGAAGCGATCGGCGGCGAGCTTCGCCCGGAGATTCAATTGACAACATGGCAAAGCGACAACGAATGCGTCACGAGCGACGACGGCAACGGCACGCAACAATGCTTTGACGCCGCCGTCGACACCACGCACGCCAGTTGGATGATCGCCCATGCCCTGTTCGAACCGGGGAACGCCTCCACGGAGCACACGCGCGCGCTGGCGGGAAGCCAACGATTGGGGTACGATTTGTTCGTTTCGTCCGCCAGCATCCCCGACACCGTTTCCGGAGATTCGCTTGGCATCGCAATAAAAATCCAAAACCGCGGGGTCGCGCCTTTCTACTACGACTGGCCGGTGCAAATCGCCATGCTCGACAATGCCCGTCGTATAGCGGCCGCCTGGCAGACGCCATGGAAACTCACGTTGGTGATCGACAAAAATGCCGACGTCACATGGGCGTTTTCCCGGGCGCCGCACGGCCTGCCCGGGGGGCGCTATACCGCGCTGATGCGCGCGGTCAATCCATTGACCAATGGTAAGCCGCTCTGCTTTAGCAACGCTTCGTGGGCCCGGGATTCGGCCGGTTGGCTCACGCTCGGTTCCCTGCTGGTTACCGCTTCGTCAACCGCCGTGCCGCCCGGGATTTCGCCTCACCTCGGCGGAAACCCGGTTCGATTCTCCGCATCGCCGACGGCGCAAGGCGTCCGGTTCGAAAGCAGTGAGCCGGTCTTCGTGTCGCTTTTCGATGTAAGGGGATGTTGCGTAGCGTCGTTTGACGTGCCGCGAGGCGAAACGATCTGGCGGCCGGACGCAAAGCGGGGATGCTGTGCAGCGGTTCTTCTCTCCGTCGCCCGAATCGGGGAAAGAACGATTGCGCGCAGGATGGTTGTTGTGCCCTGAAATGCGAATAGGCGGAAAACGGTCAGCTATGGAACAGATGAGTCTCTGCTGTTTGTAAAATTGAAACGGTAAGAAATAACGACGCGATTCTCGCTTCTTTTTTCACGCCGCATCCGCCCTGCAAACCGGAATGATGCTACCTTGATGCTGCATCGCGGGCCGGCTCGTGATGCTTCTTCTTCCCCGCCGCCCTCGGCACCGCCATCCTCTTGATCCAGAACGTTCCCGTTGCCTTGACCGACACGTCATCGAAGGTGCACGTCGCGGTCACCAGGCCCTGAGAGTTGAACGGGATCGTGATGAGATACACGAGGATCTTCCCGTCTTTGCCCGTTGTTAAGCAGGACTCATCGGCCGACGATGAATCGACCTCATTCTCGATGTCGGGGAGTTTGCAGGAGAAAACGCCGCAGGTTGAGGTGAGCTGGATTTCCTGGTTGGGAATGGGCGCGCCTTCCTTGTAGCGCAGTACGGCCTCCACCTTGCCGTGACCGTAGCGGTCGGCGGAATCGGAGGGATAGACGAAGGTCTTGACGGAAAGCGATATCGCCATGCCGGCACGACAGGTGTGCGGCAGGGCGGTGCAGGCCAGCAGCATGGCGCAGGCAATAAGCAGATTCTTGTGTGTCATCTCTCGATCCGTGCCGCTCTTGCCCCTACTTTTGGGCCGCCGCAAGTCTTGTTTCCGCAAAATCCCAGTTGAGGAGATTGTCGAGAACGGCCTCCACGTACTTCTGCCGCTCGTTCTGGTAGTCCATGTAGTAGGCATGTTCCCATACATCAACAGTGAGCAGCGGGACATATCCCTTGAGCAGGGGCGTCTCGTGATATTCGGACCGGTACGCCTTGATGGCTTTGCCGTCGAGAACCACCCACACCCATCCGACGCCGAGCTGCATGGCTTCCTCGATGAATTGCTTGCGAAACGCCTGGTACGAGCCATAGGATCCGTTGACGAGTCCCGCAAGGTTCCCCTTCGGCTGCCCGCCGGCCTTCGGCTTGAGGCTCATCCAGTACCAGTTGTGATTGTAAAGAAGCACCGAGTAGTTGAACACCGCCTCGGCGAAACGGATGCCGCCCTGGTTCGCGACCATAAGCTCTTCGAGGGTTTGATTCTGAAATTCCGGATGGGCGCCGATCCATGCCTTGAGCATGGTATAGTACCCCATGTGGTGCTTGTTGTAATGCAGATCCACGGTGCGCGCCGAAATAAAGGGCGCAAGTGCGTCCTGCGGGTAGGGCAGCGGCGGCATCGAGATTGTCTTGCCGGAGGGTTTCGGCGGCTCGACCGCAGGCGCGGCGAACAGAGGGTTGTGTTGTGATGCAACCGCCAGCGCGACGCTCGCGCCGGCCGCGGTTTTGACAAAGTCACGTCTGCTGACGGGAGAATCCATGATGCCTCCTTGTTCGCTGCGATGCCTGTGACCGGGCGCGTGCGCCGCGCGCACAAACGACCAGATTCCCGCCCGATATCCTAATATAAATGCTCTCCCAAATGCCCGGCGACTCTTATTTTAGAGGGTCATCGGTGTTTTGTGTGGGTGACAGGGTGATGCCCCGGAAGGCCCTTGTGCAAGCGACCCGGCCATACAGGAGCGGCATTTCGCGCAAGCGCTTTTCCTAAAGGGTGTCGTGTTTCTAGCAAGCTCCTGTAGGGCCGGGGTGCATTTGCGCCTTACAAGGGCCGAAAGGGGCGCACCCCGGCAGGCCCCGCACAAGACACCAAAGCACAACTTTGGATACGGAATCTCCTGTCCCTTGAACCGAGTCCCACCATGAAAAACGACGATTCATCCGTTATTATCCGTGAAGGTACGTGCCATGTCCTGTATGCCTACGACATCGGCAGGGCCACGAACCTGGCGAAATGCCTCGAACGGGTTTCGGCGCTCGGCGGCCACGCCACCTTGTCGAACAGGAACAGGCGCGCCCCCAAATACTTCGGGTTCGACCCGCAGCCGCTATCCGTCGTCCAGGTTTCCGAAACGCGCCGCGTGGGGAGCCACGAGGTTTCTCAGGAGGTCTCGCTCACGTTTTACGATTTCGGCGCGCTCTCCGTTTGCTACGAAATTCCGCTGTCCGGCACGCTTGCCGACCTGCGCGACCTGAGCATCCGGATCACCGCGGACGACGGTCTGCCCGCCGACGCCCGCCGCCGGGCGACCGACATCACGTCCGCGCTCGGCGACGCGGTGGATCACCCTCTTGTTTCCGCGCCCGTTGAGGATTACTTGATTTTCGAGATATCCGATTTCGACCTCAGGGGCCCCGCGGACACCCTGCACGAACGGGCGGGCGCCGTGCTCGCCCAGATTCTGCGTTCGGAAGCCGCGCCTCTTTCCGAATCCGAAACGGCGGACGCGCTCGCGTGCCGGATTTCCTACGGTCCCGACGACGTCACCTTTATCGACTGGAACGCGGCAATGATGTTCGACCGGCAGGCGGAGGACGTACGGGCCGTGCTCGAATTCGCCAATACCGAACTGCTCGAACTGCGGTTTCTTGACTATCAGCTCGATTCCTCGCTCGACAGATCATTCGAACTGACGGCGCGGCCCCGCAACCTCTTGCGGCTGGTGCCGGGGTGGACCGCGCGTAACGTGAGGCGCATTTCCCGGATGCAGCTTGAAGGCGCCATCCTGTTCGAGCGCGTGAGCAACGCGCCCAAACTGCTGGGCGACCAGTTTCTCGCGCGTGTCTACCGCCTCGTGTCGCAGCGATTTCACGTGAGCGAGTGGAACTCCAGCATTCTGCGCAAGCTGGACACCATTGAGGACTTCTACAAACAGATCAACGACAACGCGGCGAGCCAGCGCCTGGAATTGCTCGAATGGATCATCATCATTCTTATTCTCCTGGAAATAGTAATTCCCTTCCTTCCAAAACTCCTGCCGGGATTTCACTGAGGCGGGGCGCCCCTCACAATCCTGTGGCGGCGATCGGATTGCAATACTATAATTTGATTGCGTCGCGCCGGAAACCGTACGGTCCGAATCCTTTGCGCCGTGCGCGCGCCCATGCGGGGAAACCGCCATGTCCGCCGAAAGCGAAAAACTCAAAAATCACGTCACGGAGCTGGAGGAGAAAGTCGCCAGGCAGAACCAGGCGATAGGTTCCTACCGCGACCAGCTCATCAAGGTAACCGAGCACAAATCGGAACGAGATTTGTATTCGGAGCTGGCTTCGGTGTTTGCCCGGGAAACCAGCGTCGATTCGGTGTATGCAAAAACCATCGATGCGCTGTCGCAGCACTTTAAGATCCGGTACGCGGGCGTTTTTCTTCTCGATGCAAAGAACGACGAGTTCGCGTTCTGCTACGGCAAGGGATACAACGCGGGAGCGCTCCCTCCTGTCCCGTACATCGGCAGTTTTATGGGCCAGTGCCTTTTCAAACGCGAAATACTGTGGGAACCCGCATTCGCAAAAAGACCCCGCTGCGTGCAGCTGAACCAGGACCCGCAGGAACAGAACGTGGTGTGCGCGCCGCTTATTTTACTCGGCAACGAGGCCGGCGTGGTCCGGTGCGCCAACCTCGACACGGCAGGCATCGACAAGGTGAAACCCGTTTTGAGAACGGTGACACAACTGCTTGTCTCCACACTCGAGCGGCTCATGCTGCAATCGAGAAACGAGTGGACCCTGCGCAGCCTCGACACCAGTTTTTCCATTGCCCGCCTGCTGGAGAATACAATTGACAAAAAGGAGATACTGTCCCGCGTGTGCGCCGAGGTCCCGCGCCTGCTCGGCTGCGCCGGGTGCATGCTCGCCATGAAGGACCCCGCGGGCGCTCTGGTCCCCGTTGCGCGGTGGCCCGACGGCTTCGAACTTGCAGGGAACCAGAGTTCGGGCGCAATTTATCTGCGCAACCTGGTCGAGGCATTTCCCGCGGGCAACGCGCTCATACCCGACGTTCACCGCGACGACCGGAGGTGGTCGTGGCCCGACCCCAAAGTGCGCTCCCTGTGCATGGCGCCCATCCGGCAGAGGGACGCGTTGCATGGCGTGCTCATTGCCGTGGGCACGGCCAACGAGACCTTCGACCACGCGCACGAAGACCTGCTGGGCATCGTCGCCTCCCAGGCATCCGTGACGCTCGAACGCGCTTCGTATTTTCTCAAGCAGGAAGACCAGGCCCGCCTGGACGGACTCACCGGCCTTTACAACCGCCGCATGTTCCAGGAGATGCTTGCCGAAGAAATGGCGCGGGTAAAGCGGTATTCGCATTCCCTGTCGCTCATGATGATGGACATAGATCATTTCAAGAAGTGCAACGACACCTTTGGCCACCCGGTGGGTGACGAGGTGATCAGGATGGTTGCACGCAGTACAAAATCGTTGATACGCGCCACCGACCACGCCTTCCGCTACGGCGGCGAGGAGTTTGCCGTTCTCCTTCCCGAAACCGCGTCCGGCAACGGTCACGTGCTTGCGGAGCGGCTTCGCGCCCAGATTGAAAGCGACAGGTCGGTGCGCGGCGTGACAACGACGGTCAGCTGCGGCATCACGGGCGTGCTGCCGAACGACTCCCCTGACTCGTTTGTCAAACGGTCCGACGCAGCCCTCTACACGGCAAAAGAATCCGGGCGGAACCGGGTGGTGATAATGTAAGAAGTTTAAAAGTTGAAAAGTTTAAGAGTTTAGAAGTTGAAAAGCAAAGAAGCCGAAAGCCTTTCAACTCTTCAACCTTTCAACTTCTTCTTCCCGCTTCAACTCTTCAACTCCTCAACTTTTCAACCCTTCAACTCTTCAACTTCTCTTCCCCATTGTTGTATTTTCAACCCATGAAGATCATCACCGCAACCACGGCCGGTTTCTGCATGGGTGTGCGCCGTGCGGTGGAACTCGCCCTCGAACATGCCTCAAAGTCGCCCACGGGCGTCCATACCCTCGGCCCGCTTATCCACAACAATCAGACCGTGGAAATGCTGCGCGAGCGCGGCATCGTTACCATTGACGAAGCGAAACCCCTTCCCCCGGACGCCACCATCCTCGTCCGCGCCCACGGCGTGCCTCCGAAGGTGCAGACAACCTGGGAGTCGCGCGGCCATCTTGTGGACGGAACATGTCCAAAAGTAAAGACAGTGCACCGGGTGATCGAAAAATACCGCGACCAGGGCTTCTCAATCGTTATCGCCGGC
>Ga0182027_10000688_pt1 | contig 57838 bp, 81 predicted proteins | sample 712E1DmetaG_FD_121300 | JGI IMG/M metagenome (GOLD analysis project Ga0182027, IMG submission 121300) | Permafrost microbial communities from Stordalen Mire, Sweden - 712E1D metaG (Illumina Assembly) | ecosystem: Environmental > Terrestrial > Soil > Wetlands > Permafrost | place: Sweden...
ATAAATCCTAAATCTTTAATCCTAAATCTCTTGTTAAATCGTTCTAATGGTGCAACAATAAAATTGTCACGTAATGGCTTAGGTTTAAGGGCAATGCGTTTAGTTGACATCTGTGTTGTTAATATCAACAAAATAGGGCATTATGTTGATATTAGAGAAGCAAGAAAGAAGAAAAACTAAAATCCTACACAAGCAAATTCTAATATAAAATATTATGGAGCCAATAATAACAGAAAATACAAAAGTAGAAAAAGTAGATATGGCGCGAGAGGTAAACGTGAGATTCTCGGCGAAAAATAGTTTCCTAAACGGAATCTTTTTTACGTTTGGAGTAATATTTGTGGTAGTAGTATTCTCAGCAATAACATATTTAATAATGGGGAATATTTTGGGAGGTTTCTTTAGAGAATTATTTGGACCAAGATAATTCCAAGCTCAGCTTTAAAAACATTTCCCAAAGTGCTAGAATCCGAGATATTATTAGATTATGATGGATTATACTGATTGGAAAAGAAAAACAATTAAAATCACGAATTTATCTCTAGACCCAGACAACATTAGGTTAAATTTGGAGGAAAAAACTCAAGATGCGCTTATCTCGGATTTATTTGCGAATGAAGATGCAATGCAAATTTTGGATGGCATAGCGAGATATGGGTTTTTCCCCGACGAGTTGCCTTTAGTTATTGAAGAAAAAGGCAAGTGGATAGTTCTAGAAGGAAACAGAAGGATTGCGGCGCTTAAAGCAATCATAAATCCTCATTTAGTACCGAGTTTCGAAGCGAGAATTAAAAAAATAATTTCTGCTATAAATCCCATAGAAGAGATAGAAGTAATAATGGCTCCAAGTCGAGATATGGCATCGCAATTGTTAGCAAATAAGCATACTAAGGTTACAAGGAGGAGATGGCAACCGTTAAGGCAAGCGTATTTTTATTATGCTCAATATAAAAATGGAAAAAACATCGAAGATTTGATGAAGGATTATCCTAACGTTAATATTCAGAGATTTATAAAGATGTGGGAAATGCACAAAATTGCTAAATCTATAAAATACCAAGATCAAAAAATTGCTCTTCAAGTTTTTGATCAAAGAAAATTTCCCGTATCTACATTAGAGAGGCTGTATGGTGACCCCGTTTTTAGAAAACTGCTAAATTTTGAATTTACTAAAAATGGGAAAATTGAAATTTTTAGCGATGAAAATAAGTTTAAAGAATCCTTAGGAAAAATTATAGAAGATGCATGTAATAAAGTTATCGACACTAGAACGCTGAACAAAGATGAAGAAAGAAAAGAATATCTATCTAAACTAGAGCCTCTTGCCAAAAAAAATGGAAATAAAATTACCGCAGAGAATTTCGTTGAGCAAAAACAACCAGTAAAAGATAATAAATATACTCATTTAGCTCCCAAGGACATGATAGTCTCCTTGAAATGTGTAGGCGTTGAAAAAATGCTAGTAGAATTACAAAAAATTAACTACAGGCATTTTCCAATAGCATCACACGATTTATTAAGAAGCTTTCTTGAATGTTCTTTAAAAGCATATCTTGAATATAGGAAATTCACTCTTGTCCCAAAAAGAGGATCATATATTTACCTAAGTGATGCGTTAAATGCATTCAAGGATCCTAATAATAATTTAGCAAATACGCAATATCGTGGAGTAGCAGGGAAAATATCGAGCTCCACGATAGTGGCCCCATATTCTAAGATTTCTTTGGATAGCACTAACCATAATCCATCAATTTTCCCAACTGCAAATGAAGTAAGAGAGGCTTGGGATATGATGGAAGATTTGCTAAGATATATATTGGATCCTAAATAATAAATATAATGTTAGCAATAAAGGTTGTTAGAAATCATCACTTTAGTCCATTGCGTTATCCTGGAGGGAAAACTTCTCTAACCTCATTTTTTGACGACATTATTAAGAAATATAATTTGCATGATGGCACATATGTGGAGCCTTATGCTGGTGGAGCAGGCGCTGCTCTCTCTCTTCTTTTATTGGAAAAAGTTCATAAAATTATCATTAACGATTTAGATCATGCAATATATTCTTTTTGGAAAGCATCTATTTACGATACGAGTAATTTTGTTAAGAAAATACAATCTGTGGAGATAAGTATTAATGAATGGCGAAAGCAAAAAGCAATATATAAAGACAAACAATCTTCAGAATTTGATTTGGGATTTGCAACTTTTTTTCTCAATAGAACAAATAGGTCTGGAATAATTGAAGGCGGACCTATTGGCGGTATGGAGCAAGTGGGGAAATGGAAAATAGACGCTAGATTTAATAAAACAGATTTAATAACACGAATCGAAAGAATATCTTATTATCGGGATAGAATAAAGATATACGAGAAAGATGGAGTAAAGTTATTGAAATACTTAAAGAAAACAAAGCAAATGTTTATATATTTAGATCCACCATATTACAAAAAGGGAAGTTCTTTATATCTTAATCATTACATTGATTCTGATCATGTAAGACTAGCAAAATTTTTAAATAGCAATTTAAATTTAAATTGGTTACTCACGTACGATAGTGCAAATTTTATAAAGGATCTTTATTCAGAAAAAAGAATAAAGGAATTTTCTCTAAATTATTCTGCTTATCAAAAAATGAAGGGTTCAGAAATTATGATATTTTCAGACGCACTTCTTAATTAATATGCAAGATAAGAAATTATATTCAGATGTAGAGATTAATGAGAAGCTACTTAATTCATTAGGATATTTATTGAGATTCGACCATTACTTACTGGAAAATGATATTAATGAAAGGTCAATTTCACATAAACTCGCCGAATACTTGTCTTTTGAATTTCCCAACTATAATATTGATTGTGAATTTAATAAGGTTTTCAAAGACCCAAAAATTATTGGGATATTTAAGAATTTGATACAAGACGTAAGCTCAACGAAAGAGTTTATGCGTGATGAGATAAATCAACTCGCACAGCGTGAAGTGGAAACAGGAGAGGTATTATACGATTTAAAAACAAAAAAATTAATCGAAGCGCGAAACATCTCTATAAAAAGAATTTATCCAGATATCATTATTCATCATAGGGGGTCATCTGAAAACCTTCTAGTGATTGAATTAAAAAAAACTACTAATAAATCAGAATCTCAAAGAAAATGGGATGAGGAAAAGCTAAAATATGTAACCACAAAGCCACCGTTTAACTATAAATTCGGAGCTATGATTGAAATTCCATGCGGTTCGGATCTACGAAAATTTAAAAATTTCCAAGCATCCAAAATAGCAAGCTTCAATATCTTGAACATAAAATAATTTGACTTCGGGGAATTAATTTTTAGTGGCGTTTTGGGACAGGGTGTTTAACTACTTTATTTGTTTCCGCATTTCTCAGAAGCTGCAATTAGAGAAATAATTTTTTCCAATCATTCTCAAAAAATTATTTTTTGTAATCTCTCGTACATATATTTAGTGTTCTAAATTATTGAAGACTCTACGAGTAGAGCTTATAAATGATTTTGGAGTAGGTTTATTACACATCAAAGCTGGGCGAGCTGTGATAGTACATTCAAGCGTGGTACGAATGCTTGAAGTAGTAATCCGACCCTAAATACTAATCACGGAGTGGTAAATAATAAAGCAACCCATCAACATAGTAGGTGGGTTGTTTTTTTGAAAAAAGCGTTTGACTTCGGGGGTATAATTTTTTTTGAGGATTAACTTTAACTGCGAGGAGTCATGCTGTGTGCATATACTTTTTCATCGTGGATTAATTGCGTAATTTTTCTAGATAAATTTTCAGTTAAGACTAGTCGTCCTGATTGGGCTATTTCTCTTAGCCGTTCGTTAAAAGCTTCAATGTCTAACCCGGAAGTTTCTTTTGGAACAGGGCCGGAGAAAATACCTACTCTATAATAACTCCTGGGATCAATTGGTTTGCCTTTAATTTTAGCAGGAGGATTGTCTTTGCAAGCCGTAATGCCTGGCAAGGCAATAATAGTAGTGCCTGTATCTAGCTCTACAGCAATAATTTGATGCCCGTCGGGCATTGTTACTAGTTGGGAAACTTCTGGAAGAGTCTGAGAACAAAAAGCTTCAATTGGATTACCTGCCATTTTGTGATTATACTATTTGTCAATTAATAGGTAAACTATTTCGTATTTATTTATATTATGGTTGCAAGGGAGACCCTAAAGGATTTCGCTTCGTTCAATTTGCAACCACCTCGCATTTATCTATATTGTGGTTGCAAGGGAGACTTGCAACCATCTCGCATTGCCATGCTCGATTTGTGAGCTAGGTTACAGATATAGGCCAAAATAGTGCTATGATTGGCGTTATGGATGAGACAGCGCAAAATAAACAATCTTCTTGGCTTTTAATAAGCATTTTTGTTGTTGTGGTAATTGTCGTGATTGGCCTAGCTTATTATTTGCTAATGGTAAAAAGTACCGGATCCAAAACCGCAGCAACTGTTGCTCCGGTTGTTACTCAATCAGTAGTTCCAACAGTTGTTCAATCCACTACTGCTCCTTCAAATAATATTTACCAAATGAAAACCGATCCAACCAAAGGCACGTACCTGACTGATTTTGCGGGAATGACTTTGTATACTTACGGTAAAGATACAACGGGAGTTAGTAATTGCACCGGAACTTGCGCGGTAAACTGGCCACCATATACATCGGGCGCAACAGCCGAGAAAACCTTGCCAACGGATATCAGCGTTATAACCAGAGCAGATGGTTCTAAACAGTTTGCCTGGAAAGGCATGCCTCTTTATTACTTTAAAACCGATACAGCGGCCGGTCAAATAACCGGAGACGGTGTCGGCGGCTTCACTTTAGCCAAATAAGTCTTCTTCTTCGCCACGGCTCCGATTGACTTCAAAATAATTCCTGCTAAAATCAAATTATGGCCAAAGAAGAAGAGAAATTCTGGAAAGATAAAATTTGTACCAGAGGAAAGGGTGGCAAAGCAACCGGCGGAAATGCGGTTTACGGCCTTGGTTTTGTCGGCGCTTTAATTTATTTTCTAACCCACGCAACTACGTTTGCGATGGGACTTTTAGGTATTGTAAAAGCTATTTTTTGGCCGGCACTTCTTATATATAAAGTCCTCGAAGTCCTTAAATTCTAAGATAGTGTAATATTAAAGTATGCAGACAGACTACGGATCGGTATTTGCTCAGCACTTTATGCAGGGAATTAATGCTTCGGCCCCGATGTTTTTGCAATTTTGGTATGTTTGGCTAATTTTAATAGTCGTTGGCGTAGTTTTTTTAGGTATAAAAATTGTTAAACAAGTACGCCTAGCAGACTCGGGAATTTTTGACATTGATCAAATGACCGGAGAGGATTTTGAGAAGCGGCTAAAGATTCTGTTTACTAATTTAGGTTATAAAGCCAGCCTTACGAGCATCGGACCAGGTATGCCTGATTATGGCGCGGATTTAATAATCGAAAAAGACGGAGTTAAAACCGTTGTTCAGGCAAAACGCTGGAGAGTATATGTAGGCGAGGATGCGGTAAGGCAAGCGTACGCTGCTAAAAATTATTACAACTGCACGGAAGCAATGGTTGTTACTAATAATAATTTTTCCAACATGGCGTGGAATTTAGCTAAAGTAAATAATGTTAAGCTTTGGAACAGACCGTATTTAATTAGAATGTTACTGGAGGAGAAAGAAAAACTTCAAGGCCACAAATAATAAATAAGGTACTCGTCCTTCGACTTCGCTCAGGATTTCGTTTCACTCAATCTTCGTGTCTAATTCTAATCGGGGCGATGCTTGGCTTAGTAATTGTTGGTGTTGGTGTTAGGGTCACAGTAACTATTGTTGGCGTTGGTGTTTCGGTAGGTGTTGTTACTTGGGGTATTGGCGTTGGAGATGAAGATGGAACAATAGGATAAGCATTAGCATTATTTGATTTATAAAACTCATTAATTAAACTAAGCGTTAAAACAATGGCGATTAATATTACTAATTTTTTCACTAAATAAAGTTACTCCTTTAAAAAATAATTGTCAATTTAACGCCACAATTTTTGTGTAGTGTAGATTACAGATAGATTAATAAAAATACTATATCCTCAAAGTAATATATGGCAGACGATCATGGAAATACTAATTTCCCTCAAGGGTCTACTAAAAAAGGTATAAATATATGGAAGTTTATTTCCATTCTTCTTGTTGTGGCGCTTTTGGCTGTTGGACTTTATGAATTGGGAAAAAGTCAGACGCCATCTAAAAATACTTATGTCATATCTCCACGGACAACCGTTGTTCAGACTCAAGCGACCGTTTCCGCAACAGTAACGCAATCGTTAGCTCTTACACCTACGCCTACAGGTGCTACCTCTAAAAAAATAACCGCAGGGATAAAGAATCAATTATTTAGCCCATATGTTGTGATTGTTCCATCAAGTTGGGCGGATAATCATACGGCAAATACTGCCTCAGATACGTTAGCACTTACTAAGGGACAATATATTCTTACAATCTCCCAAGGTGCCGGCGGAGCGGGGAGTTGCGACTATCCGGGGGATACGGTAGAACCCATGGCTCAAGTGTTTACTAATTTTGTTGGCATTACCGGAACATTTTCTCAATTTAGAAGAGGGACATCGGATAATAAAACCTATACTGTTTGTGAACAAAAAAGCGGCGGATTTTCTTTTCCGACTTCGATAGGTTATATTACCTACAATACTCCTGTCCAAGCCGATCAAGCGACGCTTGCTGAAATGGATGGGATGATCGCCTCGTTAACAAAATAACAACAGTATAAAAACCGCCCAATTGACAGAGCCTAGAATATTATTATAGAATCGCTTCGAATGGCTCAGATAGAATCACGTCTTAAAATAATCTGCGATAATTTAACCTCTGATCCTAATCGTAGAGTTGCCAGGGTTGCATCTCCACTTTTGACCGAAGAAGAAGCCCAGATGGAAATAAGTTTATTTGTTGCCGAACATAAGCCCGATGAAGTAATAGAAGGAGAAACGGTAGAATTGGTTGATTCGCATCATAGGGTAATTGGAGGCACGATAATTTGGCAAGCTTATTGGGATAAAAGGCGACCATCACAAGAAGTAGAAGCGGCAAGATATGTTTTAGCCCAGGGATTTGAAGAGGCCCAAAGCTCTAGCCCGGACCACAACATAAATTAAATAGCTATAGCCCTCCTTGTAATAAGTATTACTTATAAATTCCGTAAAAAGGTGTATGTAGAAATACATGAGTGCGAACGAACGGGGAAAAAGGCCGCCAAGGCAAGTATGGGGACCGAATGGACCGCCGCCAATAAATGAGGGAAGAGTTGCAGAGCGGAATTTCGACATTTTACAAACTCATCTCCCGGACGTGTATGCTTTGGTAGAGCATGATGCCGATCCCGATTATCGAAAAAGTACTGTTAGGGGACTGAGAGCAGCGGGTAATGTGTACTTTGCCAGAGCAGAAACCATTAAGCAGTTGCAGGCTATTTAAGCGCAGTTACGTCGTGATTTAATTGGTTTTGCGACCGATAATCCGGGGCTTAGAGGAATTAGGGATATGAAAGAGGGCGTTGAAGTACAGCTTAATCCTCATACGGTTAATGTTTTTAATCAAAACTTATTGGAAATATCTTTAGGTAGAACTAGAGCTCCCGAGTTTTTGCATAAAAAAGTAACGGTTACGATTGAACTTGATGAGAATGAAGATAAAGTTGGTCAATTTGTCGCTTCCATGAGAAGGCGTTTTGCCAAGCGGGGCGTGGCAGAAAAAGACATAGATGATCTGGTAAAAGTAGAAAAAACATTACGGGTAGATGAAAAGGCTTTGCGAAGGGCGATTGAAAGAAAAGAAGTATCGCTTATTCCTCATTCTTGGGACCTGCGGATTGCAGATTGGAGCGTTGTTCCAAGATCTATAAGAAGTACGGAAGAGTTGGAAGAAGTAGAAGAAGATGATCTTCCGAATATTCCCAAAACCACTTTGTAATTAAGGTTACAGACTAAATGATGTGATGATTGTAATCTGTTTAAACAGGAATCTCTTTTTAATCTCCCCGAATTTATTACAAAAATGTAGTTGAGTTTATGGAGGTGGGTAAATTATGGAAAGAGAACAGCAAGTAAATAAAGCAGTAAATGCTTTGCAGCCGCTAAGAGTTGAACATGAGGTTGTGGCAATGGAAAGTCAGTCTTTAGAGGTTGGATCGTCATGTCTAATTTCCGAACGTCCTAAGGAAATCCCGCACGAAAGAGCAGTGGATTTGCACCGTTTAGATCATTCAGTAGAATTGGTTTAAGTTTGTTTTAGGCATAAAATTTTCTCAATGATATAATCAATACTGTGATTATTGTTAGTAAATCCACAAAGGAAGAAATAAAACCATTTAATGCCAAAGAGTGGGTTGCCACGAATGTTAAATATTATGGAGAAGGTAAAAACTGGGTAGAGGAAGATTTTGTTTTTAAAGCGGTGGAAGAGGGAGAGATTGTAGGAACAATTTACGGAAAATTCGCAGCCGGAGTTTTGTATATAGACGATTTAATTGTTACAAAAACCAAAAGAAATTTAGGAATTGGCAAGAAATTGATGGAAAAAGCCGAAGAATTTGGAAAAGAAAAAAAAGCGCATAAAGCGTATTTAATTACCGGTGAGGACTGGAATGAGGCAAGAGGTTTTTACGAAAAAATGGGATATAAAAAAACAGGGGATTTTGTAAATCATTATAACAACAGCGATTTTGTAATCTACGAGAAACTATTTAACTAGTTTCTTTTTTGAGGCTTTTTTAGCGGTGGACTTTTTAATTTTAACAACTGGTTCCGGCTCAACTTCTGTTACGGGTTCGACTACTGCAGGTTCAACTGCTGCTACTGACGCAACAACTGCTGGTTTTTTAATTTTTTCTTTTATAATTTGTCCTTCTTGAGATTTCACTTCGCTCAACATATTCAAGATTCTATCAAGCTTGATATTTAAGGCTTCAAATTCTGCCTTATGCGGTGGCGGTGGTTGGTGTGGTCCTCCATCGAAATTAGGACGGCTTGGTGGAGGTGGCGGAAAATTATTATTTCTGTCTTCAAAATTTGGACGTCTTTGATAATCGTTAGCTGGTCTTGTCGATTCTCCCGTTCGGTTGGCTTGGAAACATTCTCTGCAAAAAACCGGCTTACTGCCATTTGGTTTAAAAGGAACTTCGCATTCTTTGCCACAATTGCTGCAAATTGTTTTATGCATCATTTGGGGCTTATCGAAATCTCTTCTTGCGAAGTCTCTTCCACCACTATTTCTTCTATCTCTACTAAAATCTCTCACAAAAGGCATTATAGCATAGATTTGAATTTGGAATACGCCGGGGTTTAGATAAATTCAAATAAGCGGTTAACTTTATTTATGTAAGTTGGTGAAATAGTTTTTGGGTAGCGAGTTAACTGCGGCAATTCTTTTCCATATTTTATTCTTATCTTTTTGGTTTTGGCTGACCATTTATCGTTAAGAATTTGCCACTTGACATATTTCTCTTTTGATAAATGCATTGTTCCGGTGCATTGCAGATTTCCACATTTACATACATGAAGACAAGGATTACAAAAGTCATCAATAGGGGATAGTAGGTAGGGAATAGTGATTTCTTCTCCTTTAGAAATTTCTTTAAGCGCAAAGGCTAAAGTGTGGCCTTTGTAGGTATAAAGCCAGGCATTTGGGATGCATGCGTGGTTTAATAAATGAACTCCGGGCTTTTCTAAATTAGGCACGATAGCGGCCTTATCGTGATAATACATTAAATAAAAATTTTCTTCGTCAATAACCGCATCGCGGGGATGGATAACTTTGCCTAAATAATCTCCGATAATAGTGCCCTTAGAAATTGATTTTTTGGCAAATATGCCACGGCCTTTATGTTTTGTTTCTTTTATTTCCCAGCAGTCACTATTTAGTAAAATCATATTCTCCACTTTAACATATTATTACCTCAAGTAAAGTCTAAGGATTTGCGATTTGATTTTTGTTATAATCACTCCTTATGTTGGAAGATCAATCAAAACCAACTGGTATAGGAGAAGACCTTGCAGAAGAGAGGCATGCGGTTGTCGTAATGCAGGAAAGAAGCCGCAAGGTTTGGGAAACAATTCCTTATTTTAAAAAGTTTTCACCGGCAGGGCAAGAATTTGCCGTTTCGGCCTTAACCACGCTTGGGATTTGGACTGTTGCGAAATGTGATAAGCGATGGAATTCAAAAAGATGGCTTGCTGTTTGGGAAGAATTAGGAGAAGAGCAACCTCAGTTTATTGAGGCAGCGATTAGTGGAACAACTGAAAAATCATTAACCACCGCTTATATGAAGCTTTTTCAAATACTTGAGGTTGGGGCTAATTCACCGGCAGAGCTAGCTGATAAAAGAAGAGCAAGCGGTCAAAGACAAGCGTCCGTGGGCGGAAAACTGTTTTTGACAGATCGTTCACCTAGGAATCAAGCCTCATCGCGAAAAAGATAACTCCAGTTTAAATTCAAATTTATCCTAAAATGCCCCCTAGACGTAAGACTCATTTATACGTTATGATTAATATTAATTCAACCCATTGTGGCTAAAACCCGGTGGGTTGTTTTATTTACCATCTCAGCATAAACCGCATAATTGCTCCGGCAAGTAAATTTACAATCACACCAATAATAACAGTGCTGGCTAAAAAGAATATTTTAGCTTGCATTTCTTCATTCATATGTTCAAATAAAAATAAAATTAGTTTGTTCATAACACAAAAAAACCTCCCCTTTGGGAGGTTTTTCAATCGATATTCAATTTAAATTAAACTACGCGAAAAAAACCTCCCTTTTAAGAAGTTTTCTAATAAAATGCATCTTAATTATCCATAACATTTTCATAAAATTATTATAGTCCTCTTTTGAAGCTAATTCAAGTTTGACATTTTACGATAGAAAGACTACAGTTAACTAATGAAAAAGGGTTATAAAGATAATATCGAAAAGTTAACATTAGAAAACGAAAACTTCCGGCATGTGCTTTACACAGCAGAACATTGTCAGTTAGTTCTAATGTCGCTTAAGCCCGGCGAGGAAATCGGCATGGAAGTACACGAGGGTAACGATCAGTTTTTCCGCTTTGAAAAGGGGATGGGAAAAGTAATTATTAATGAAACGGAGTACTTAGTAGGCGAGGGAGACGGTGTAATCGTTCCTCAGGGAGCAAATCATAATGTTATTAACACTTCAACCACGGAAGCACTCAAGCTATATACGATTTATTCCCCAGCGCACCACAAAGATGGAATTATAAGACAAACAAAAGAGGCAGCCGAGACAGATGGTCCCGAATTCGATGGCTCCACGACCGAATAGAAAAACCCCATAAAGTTATTGACAAATATAGGATATTTTCATAAAATTGCTTTTCTATGGCAGAAAGAGAATCTATATTAAGTGTCCTTGATAAATGTGATAAGTGTTCTGACGCGGAATGTTTTAGGTTAGGTGCGTCTTTGGATGCTAACCCTACGCAAATCAAAATAGCAGCTATGTTGTTTAGAACAGGCCATTCGGCTTCTAAGCTAGCCGTTCTAGAGCACGTTGAGAGACACGAAGCAACATTGCTTACGGGAGAACCGGCTGAATATGAGGCTTGGGAAGCTAGATACGAAACTCCAAAAGGGGAAGCAGGACAAGCTTTTACTTCTCAAAAACCTATTCTCCAAAACTAAATTTACTCGGCTATACCTAGATTTGAAAGCTCCGGAAAATCAAGGAAGTGCAAGAAACTTCTTCTAGCCTGATGTGTAGGATCAATAGCTTTCGCATTTCGGAATTGAGGGATTTGTTCTGCTTCCGAATTACGCTGCAGCATTAATAATCCGTATTCATGTCCCGCATCTTTTGAAGCATAAGACGGTAAATATTTGCAATAAATTCCGCGCTCGTTAAGTTCGTCGATCCATTTCTCCATAGGAATATCATGAAAGCGTAAATCTCCGATTGGAGGAAGTTGCAAAAGCGCAATTCCGCCGGTGGAGTTAAGCATGTTCCAAATATTTTGAATTGCTCGGTATTGATATCTTATATTTGTAGGCAGATGAGAGAGCCCTCCATAGCCTCTTTCCAAGACTAAGTCTGCCTTATCGCTTCCTAACCAATCAGAAATCTTATGGAAATTTCGAAAATCACTAATATCAGAGGAGAGGAATTGAATACCGCGCGCATTGTCTATTACTGTGGTCAGCTTACCACGTACATCTTCATATCCCACAGCTAAAGCCTTAATACGCTTACCCGCTCTAAATCTTTTTGAAAAACTGACAAGCGTATCGGTTGGAGCTAATAAGTCGATAATAACGGGTGTTTCCTTAGTTGCAAGATCGTCCATAAAGCCGGGTAGTATGTCGTCTTCATCAACTCTTGCGAAATCATTAAGATATGATTGAATATCTTCGCCGAAAATTGTCCAGCGTCCGCCTTCTTTGCGAAGACAATCTTCGCCTGGTTTTATGACCATGGGATGACCGCTCTTTAAAAATCTTTCTGGTGCTGACATCGAGGTATTATACTATAAGACCTATTATCTTTGCAAGATCTATTTAAAATATTTATTTCTTAGTGTTATAATCGATTAATTAAAGGAGGTGAATTATAAATGGCAGACGAAAAACAACCAGAAAATCAATTTAATTTAAATATTAACGCACAAACAACACCAGTGATGTTTTCCGATCATATCCAAATGACAATCAGCGAAAACGGAATTGTTTTTGATGTCGGGCAAAGAGTTTTAAACACTAATCAAATTACTGTTGTTTCAAGGTTTGGCGTAAACCGTGAACACGCTAAAAGATTATTAAAATCTCTAAGCGAATTATTAGCGTTAACAGAGGGACAGGTAGAAACGGTAAAGAAAGTTAAAAATTAACTAATGGTATAATTTCAAAATGAATACTATTCAATATAAACCGGGAGAGGTATTGATCTCTTCGGATGAAATAAGAAAAAGATTAGAAGAGCTAGCTATTCAAATTGCCAAAAAATATAAAGGCAAAAAATTGTTGATTGTCGGTATTTTAAAAGGTGCGTTTAAACTGACTGCGGATTTAACCTCAGAATTACATAAACAAGGACTGACGGATTTAGAAATCAGTTTTTTTACTTTAAAAAGTTATCCAGACGGAACAAGAGCAAAATACGAACCAAAAATTATTCAGGATATGGACATTAATCCCGAAGGTAGACACGTACTATTAGTAGACGATGTTTTGGATACCGGAAGAAGTTTGCAGATAATTCATAAGTTAACTGAATCGAAAAAAGCTAAGTCAATCGAATCATTGGCATTAGTTGATAAGCCGGAAAAAAGACAAGTTGATTATAAAACCGATTATGTTGGTTTTACGCTTTCCGATATCTGGCTGCAAGGTTACGGAATGGATACTGCAGAAGTTGGGAGAGCGGACCCGAATATTATTGTCGGCCCATACGCATATGAAGTATAATCAGATTCATGGAAGAAACTCCTCAAAAAGAGTCTTACGAAAAAGAAGCATCATACATTAGCGAAGAGAGTCCGGAAATTAGCGTCGGGCAGTCGCCTTTGATTAATAAATTTTTCTCCTTTTTTCCCGCTTTCGCAAATTATAATTATAGATTGTATTTTAGTGGACAGTTAGTTTCAGTTATAGGTACTTGGTTGCAGGTAGTTGCTCAAGGATGGCTTGTCTTGCAACTTACCCACTCGGCGCTTATGGTGGGACTCGTTGCTGCCTTAGCTAATATTCCGTCATTTTTCTTTTCACTTTTCGGTGGAGTAATTGTTGATAGGTTTCCCAAAAAACATATCGTATTATTTACTCAAACAAGCTCCATGATACTGGCTTTTATTTTAGGCATGCTGACAATATTAAATAGAATTACGGTTTTCGAAATTGGATTATTAGCGTTTCTTTTAGGTGTAGTTAATGCCATTGATTGGCCGGCAAGGCAATCGTTTGTTCCGGAATTTGTCGGCAAAGAAAGAATTGCTTCAGCAATTGCGATTAATTCGGGAATATATAACTCGGCCCGCGTTGTCGGCCCGGCGGTTGCCGGCATTTTAATTGCTTTAATCGGAACAGGTGGGGCGTTTATATTAAACGGTTTAAGCTATATCGCTGTAATTATTGCTCTTTTGGCGATGAAAGTTGAGCTATATGTTCCAAGTGTTAAATTACATCCGATATTGGCTATCAAAGAGGGACTTACATACACCTTTAATCATTCAACGATCCGTGCTTTACTTGTATTTGTTGGAGTTTCTTCAATTTTTGCTTGGTCTTACACTACTATTTTGCCGGTTATTACCCAATACACATTTCACTTGGGAGCAACGGGTCTTGGGTACTTGTATGTTGCAGGAGGATTGGGAGCAGTAATAGCTACTATTATGGTGTCGGCATTTTCTAGCAAGATTTCACCGATAATCCGTATCTTTGGAGGGAACACTCTTTTTGCGGTCAGTATTTTCTTATTTACCTTAACTCATAATTTTGCATTTGCCTTAGTCTGTTTATTCTTGGCGGGGTTTGGTTTATTGTTCCAGTTTGCAACCATGAATGCGACGATTCAAATGTTGGCAAGCAAAGAATTAAGAGGAAGGGTAATCAGTGTTTACGCTTTAATGTTTATCGGGCTTGCGCCAATTGGCAGTTTTGAAGTAGGTTTTCTGTCCGATAAAATCGGAACAGCTCCGGCAATTCAAATAGGAGCATTAATTGTTTTTATTTTCGGAACGTTACTATTTATAAATAGAAAGAAGATCTTAGGCGATCTAAGGCCAACTATTTAATTTTACTCCTTGACAGTATTCGAGTAGATATGATATAAATTCAACACTCTATAGGAACCAACATGGAAAAGGTGAGATACCTTTCCCATTTTTTTGGCATTAGCCAGTAATTTCTATAAGCTCAAAATAAAAAAACGAATGGCCAAAACTGATACAACAAACGACCATAAGAATAATATTAGAGATAATTGGGGCAAAGAATTTTCTCTCCTGCCAAAAATTGACCTACTTGCGATTCAAAAAGAATCTTATAAGTGGTTTTTGGAAAAAGGTATTAAGCAAGTCCTCGATGAAATTTCCCCGATTGACGATTTTACAGAAAAGAATTGGAACCTCGAACTTAAAGACTACCGCTTAGGAAAAACAACCAACACTCCGGAAATTGCACTTTCCAAGGGTGTTACTTTTGATGCACCATTATATGTAAACACAGTTTTGACCAATAAAAAAACCGGCGCTACCTATGATCAGGAAGTGTTCTTAGGCGATATTCCACAAATGACAGAGCGGGCAACCTTTGTTATTAATGGTATTGAAAGAGCAGTCGTAAATCAATTAGTCAGAAGCCCAGGCACTTTCTTTACGGCAACCGCAGATAATGTTACCGGTAAAACTTTATACAATGCCGAAATCAGACCGGTTCACGGGTCTTGGCTTGAATTTACAACTACAAGGCACGAAACTGTCATGGTTAAGATTGACAGACGCAGAAAGTTTTTAGCCTCAACCTTCCTCAGAGCCCTCGGAATATCCCTCAACGAAGACATTAAAAACAAATTCAGAGACGTAGAAGCAGATGGTAAAACATCGTTTATCGAAAACACTTTGCTTAAAGATGAAACCACAGATTCAAACGAAGCTTTAATCGAAATTTTCCGAAAAATGCATCCGGGCGAACCGGTTGTTTTGGATAAAGTCAGAGAAAATTTCTTAGGCATGTTCTTTAATAACAGAAGATATGACTTAGGAGCAGTCGGAAGATACAAGATCAACAAGAAGCTTGAAGGAACAACCGGATTTTATGCTCCAGACATCGAAACAAAAATCTTAACCGTAGAGGATATTATCGGAACGATCAGTTATTTAATTAAACTTGCTCAAAACAAAGAAGGAATTGATGATATTGATTCCTTGGCAAACAGAAGAGTTAGATGCGTTGGAGAATTAGTTGCCACAACCGCTTTTAGAATCGGAGCTTTAAGACTCGAAAGGTCTGTTAAGGAAAGAATGAGCCTTATTCAACCGGAATTGCCAATTTCAATTTCAGGACTCATTAATGCCAGGCCAATTATGGCATCCATTAATGAATTCTTCAGAACCTCTCAGCTTTCCACAATTTTAGATCAAACCAACCCGCTTTCCGAAATCGACAACCTTAACCGCTTAACCGTTATGGGAACTGGTGGAATTTCCAGAGAAAGAGCGGCTTTTTCAATTCGTGATATCAACAGCTCTCAGTATTCAAGAATTTGTCCGATCAGAAGCCCCGAGGGTCCGAATATCGGCTTAGTTACCTACCTTTCTTTGTTTGCCAAAGTAAATGAATACGGCTTTTTGGAAGCGCCATACAGAAAAGTCGTTCATGAAAAACATGGTAAAGAGATAATTTCTAAAGCTACAAATGAAATAGTTTATCTTTCAGCCGACGATGAGCAAAAGCATTATGTTACTCATGCGGAAGTCTTAGATGACAACGATCAAATTACAGAAGCAAGAATTCCGACAAGATATAAGGGAGAATTCTCGGAAACCGAAAAAGAAAAAGCAGAATATGTAGATTTAGTGCCAAGGCAAGTTGTGGGAGCCGCCGCATCTTTAATTCCATTCGTTAGCCATGATGAAGCTAATAGAGCGCTCATGGGCACTCATATGCAATGTCAGGCAGTTCCATTAATTAATCCGGAAAGTCCAATTGTTGGAACCGGAATGGAAGGACCTATTTCGGAAATGATGGGAAGAGTTATTTATGCGCCATATGATGGAATTATCACTTACGCCGATGCAAATAAAGTCACGATCCAAGGTAAAGAAGAAAAACAAGAGCAAACATATTATATTAATTCTTTCCAAAGAACCTCCCAAGCCACCGCTTATACACAAAGAACAGTTGTTAATTCAGATCAAAAAGTTAAAAAAGGCGATCTTTTGGTCGATGGACCAGCTTCACAAAACGGAGAACTAGCTTTAGGGCAAAATCTTTTGATTGCCTATACATCTTTAGACGGATTAGGTTATGAGGATGGAATTGTAATCTCCGATAGATTAGTTAAAGAAGATACGCTTTCTTCAATTCATATTGAAAAATACGAAGCAGCAGTTGTTGAAACAAAATTAGGGCCGGAAGAAACCACCCGTGATATTCCAAACGTTTCGGAAGAAGATTTAGCCAATTTGGATGAAGACGGAATTGTCGTAATCGGCTCAGAAGTGGCCCCGGGCGACATTTTAGTTGGAAAAATTGCTCCAAAGGGCGAAACAGAACTTTCCGCAGAAGAAAGATTACTTAGAGCTATTTTTGGAGAACAGGCAAGAGAAGTCAGAGATACATCGCTTAGGATGCCGCACGGAGAAAAGGGAACAGTTATTAATGTTCAAATTTTAGACAGGAAAAAAGGCGATGAATTAGAGCCCGGATGTTTAAGAAAAATCATTGTTGAAGTAGCGCAATTAAGGCATGTTGTTATCGGAGATAAGCTTGCGGGACGACACGGAAACAAAGGTGTCATTTCTAAAATTCTTCCCCAAGTTGATATGCCCCACTTGGCAGATGGCACGCCGGTTGATATAATCATCTCTCCGATCTCAGTACTGGCTCGTATGAACTTGGGTCAGTTATTAGAAGCGCATTTAGGTTGGGGAGCAGTAAATTTAAAGCATAAGGTTGGAATGCCGGTCTTCGAAGAGGTAGAAGAAAAAAGAATTGTCGCAGAATTAGAAAAAGCAGGGCTTCCAGTTGACGGAAAAGCAATTCTTTATGATGGCAGAACAGGTGAGCCATACGAAAATCCAATCGTTGTTGGAATCGAATATGTCATGAAGCTTATCCACATGGTCGAAGATAAGACTCATGCAAGATCAACCGGACCATACTCTTTAGTTACTCAACAGCCATTAGGCGGAAAAGCACAAATGGGTGGACAGCGCTTAGGAGAAATGGAAGTCTGGGCACTCGAAGCACATAGAGCCAGATATACTTTACAGGAAATGTTGACAACTAAATCAGATGATGTTGTCGGTAGGGCCAAAGCTTTTGAAGCAATCGTTAAGGGAATGGATATTCCAACACCAAAAGTTCCGGAGTCCTTTAAAGTTTTAATCAAAGAACTCAACGCATTAGGCTTAAGCGTAGTTCCGGTTGGAGCAACAATTTCAGATGCGCCAATTGACGCACCGATTGAAGTTCCGTCTGAAGTGACCGAAAAATTGAAAGAAACAGAAGAAGAAGTAGAAAAAGAAGCAAAAGATATGCAGGAAGAATTGGGCGGAGAAGAAGTCTTAGAGCAGGCCGAAGGACCAGCGGCGGAAAATGCAGATGTAAAATTAGCAGAAGTTGCAGAAACAGAAGAACCAACGGATGCCGCACTGAATGCGGAAGGAGCAACACATGAATAACGACAACAAAAAAAATAAAGATATCACAATTTTAGATTTCAAATCATTAAAGATTCTTTTAGCCAGCAAAGAAGATATTCTTAATTGGTCTTACGGCGAGGTAACCAAGCCAGAAACAATTAATTATAGAACTCTCAGACCGGAAAAAGACGGACTTTTTGATGAAAGAATTTTTGGACCTACCAAAGATTGGGAATGTTATTGCGGAAAGTACAAAAGAATCAGAAATAGAGGTATTATCTGCGATAAATGCGGTGTTGAAGTTACATTATCAAGAGTCAGACGTGAAAGAATGGGTCATATTACATTAGCCGCGCCGGTTGCTCACGTTTGGTACTTTAAGGGATCATCTTCTTCATTATCTTTGATTTTAGACATGTCACAAAAAAGTCTTGAGGGCGTAATCTATTATGCTTCATATTTGGTTACTGAAATTGACGAAGACAAGAAAAAACAAGGACTTTTGGATTTAGGAAAAACAATTGAAGACAGAAAATTAGCTCAGAAAAAAGATATTGAAGTAGAAACAAAAGCAATTGCCAAGGAATTGGAAGATAAGCTTAAAGATTCTTCGAAAACAAAAGTTAAAAATGAACAAAAAGATTTGATGAATCAGGAATTTGAGCTTCAAAAAAGACAAAGAGTTGCACGTTTGGAAGAAAGAGTAGCCGCAGAAAATAAAAAACTCGATGAAATCCAAGATGCACTTTCTAAGCTTATTAAAAGTCTTAAAATCGGCAGCGTACTCTCCGAAGATGAGTATTTTAAGCTTTTAGAATACGACATACCGGTCTTCTTTACGATTAAAACCGGAGCTGAGGGTTTGTCGGAACTCGTTGAAAAGATTGATATTGCAGGACTTATTATTGCCCTTCGAGATGAAACAGCCAAAGCCAAAGGACAAAGATATTTCAAGTTGATCAAAAGATTAAGATTATTAGAGTCAATGCGAAAAGCAGGAATTAGCCCAGCATCTATGGTTTTGACAACTCTTCCTGTTATTCCACCAGATCTTAGACCTATGGTTCAGTTGGCCGGCGGAAGATTCGCAACTTCGGATTTAAACGATTTATACAGAAGAGTAATTAACAGAAACAATAGATTAAAGCACTTAATTTCATTAGGAGCTCCTGAAATAATTCTTAGAAACGAAAAAAGAATGCTTCAAGAATCTGTTGATTCATTAATTGATGCATCGCAAAGATCAAGCCAAGTTGTTGTTTCGCCTTTAAGATCATTGTCAGACATGTTAAGAGGAAAACAGGGAAGGTTTAGACAGAATTTACTCGGAAAAAGAGTTGATTATTCAGGCCGATCTGTAATTGTTGTCGGACCTGAGTTAAGGCTTTCGCAATGCGGATTACCAAAAGAAATGGCTTTGGAAATGTTTAAACCATTTGTACTTCGAGAAGTAATAGTTAGGGGATATGCTCCAAACATTAAATCAGCTAAGAGATTTATTGAAAAAAGATCACCTGAGGTTTTCGATATCTTGGAAGAAATTACCAGAAATCACCCGGTGCTCTTAAACCGTGCTCCTACACTTCATAAATTAGGTATTCAAGCCTTCTATCCGGTACTTATCGAAGGTGCGGCAATTGCCTTGCATCCTTGTGTTTGTGCGGGTTACAACGCAGATTTTGACGGAGATCAGATGGCTGTTCATATTCCATTGTCTTCAAAAGCTCAGGAAGAAGCGATAACGCTTATGATGCCAAGACATAATTTATTAAAGCCTGCAGACGGAAGCCCAATCACTTTGCCAAATAAAGAAATGGCAGTCGGAGTTTTCTACTTAACCAGCGCTAATCCGGCTCTAAAAAGAGAAGTAAACCAAAGCTTTGGTAATTACAACGAAGCATTCTGGTCTTACTCTAATGGAAAAATTAAATTAAGAGAGCCAATTGACGTTAGAGTTGACGGAAAAACAATTGAAACAACTGTCGGAAGATTATTATTCAACGAAAAACTTCCAAAAGACTTCGGATTTATTAACGATGCTGTCAAGGCCTCAGGAATTAAGAGAATTATTACAACCGCAATTAAAAGATATACATCTGAGGAAGTAGAATTGCTTATTGATAGCATTAAGAAATTAGGATTTTACGGATCAACAGTTTCGGGAATTTCAGTATCGGTTTTTGATAATAAAATGATTCCGGAGAAAGATGAATTTATTCAAGACGCAGAGAAAAAAGTTACCGGAGTGGAAGCAGATTATCAAGAAGGTCTTATTACCAACGATGAGAAAAAGAGACTTTCAAACGATATCTGGATGGAAGCGACAGATAAGATTGCTACCTTAACTTGGAATAGTCTTGATCAGGGTAATGTTATTAGAACAATTATTGATTCCGAAGGAGCTCGTGCCGGAAAAGAACAGCTAAAACAGTTATCCGCCATGAGAGGTCTTATTATGGATCCTATGGGAAAGATTGTTGAACTTCCAATTAAAGGTAATTTTAGACAAGGACTTTCAATTTTTGAATACGTCGCATCCGCCAGAGGTTCCAGAAAAGGGTTAACCGATTCAGCTCTTAAGACCGCAAACGCAGGATACTTAACCCGAAGACTCGTTGATGTTTCCCATGATGTAATCGTTAGAGCTGATGATTGCGGAACAACCGAGGGAATTTTAATTCCAGCCCATGAAGGCGTAAGAACAGCTTTATTTGGAGATAGACTTATTGGAAGATATGCAGCCGAAAAGATTATCTCCAAGAAAACAAAGAAAGAAATTGTAAAAGCCGGAGAAGAAATTACGGAAGAAGCAGTAAAACAAATCGTTGCGGAAGAACTAGAAGGAGTAATTGTCAGAAGTGCAATTACATGCCAACTAGAATATGGAATTTGCGCTAGATGTTACGGTTGGGATTTCTCAACCAGAAGAACAGTCGAATCCGGAGTACCGGTTGGAGTAGTTGCCGCTCAATCTATTGGAGAGCCGGGAACACAGCTTACTATGAGAACCAGGTATGTTGCAGGAGCTGTAATGCAAGACGTTACCCATGGTCTTCCAAGAGTAGAAGAGCTTTTTGAAATGAGAACACCAAAGAGTTTGTCTCCAATTTCAGAAATTTCCGGAAAAGTTACAGTTGAAACAGGCGAAGATGGTTATGTCGTAAAAGTTAAAAGCACCCATGGTAAGCCAGCAGAAGAGAGAGAATATTTTGTTCCAATGGCATCAACTTTAGAAGTTGCCGACGGAGATGAGGTATCGGCCGGAAAAGCACTTGCCCAAGGCTATTTGGATCCAAAAGAAGTAATCAAGATCAAGGGCTTAATTGACGGATAAAGATATATTGTTTCTGAAGCGCAAAAAGTATATGAAGGACAGGGAATTGGAATTAATGACAAGCATTTTGAAGTAATCCTTAGAAAAATGTCAGACAAGGTAATTGTCGAAACAGTTGGAGACACATCCCTTATTCCTGGAGACTTTATTACCAAAACCAGGTTTGAACAAATCAACGCAGAAGTTTTGTCTCAAGGCGGAGAGCCGGCAACAGCCAGGCAAACAATTTTAGGAATCACCAAATCGTCTCTATTCTCAGACTCATGGCTTTCGGCTTCATCATTCCAGGAAACCACAAAAGTCTTAACTGAGGCAGCTTTAGAAGGCGCAGAAGACATGCTTGTTGGACTTAAGGAAAATGTTATTATTGGAAGATTGATTCCAGTTGAGGGAACCGTCGCAGAAGCAGTATAAAATATGCCAACACTTAGTCAACTTGCCAAAAAAGGCAGAACAAAAAAACAAAAAAAAGTAAGGTCAACGGGACTCAGGAGAATATTTAATGCAAAAGAAAGAGTATATAAAAATTTAAATTCTCCCCAAAAGCGTGGAGTTGTAACGCTGGTTAAAACAATGACTCCTAAAAAACCAAATTCAGCTTTAAGAAAGGTCGCCAGAGTTAAGCTTTCCAATAGAACCGAAGTTACAGCATATATTCAGGGAGTTGGGCATTCACTTTCAGAGCATGGAATCGTTCTCGTTCGCGGCGGAAGAGTTAAGGATTTACCAGGAGTTAAATACCATATCGTTAGAGGCAAATTTGATTTACAGGGAGTAGAGGGTAGAAAAAGATCAAGAAGCAAATACGGAACAAAGAAATCGGCAGGACCGACAAAGGTTGCTGGAGCGCCGGCAGCAAAACCAGAAGCAACAGTATAATAATTAAAACATGAGACATAAAAAAGTACAAAAAAGGAAAATAGAAGAAGATAAAGTTTACCAAAGCAATCTCGTTGCTAAATTTATCAATCGAATGATGAAAGATGGCAAAAAGAGTGTTTCGGAAAAAGTTTTTTATGATAGCTTTGAGCTTTTAAAAAAAGACGGTGATCCACTAGCTCTATTTGAGGCTGCAATCAATAATGTTGGCCCCCGAACAGAAGTAAAAGCAAAGCGTGTTGGAGGAGCCAATTATCAGGTCCCACAAGAAGTTAGAGGAGACAGAAGATTATCCTTAGCAATCAGATGGATTTTGGAAGCAGCAAGGGCTAGGTCTAGTAAGGATTTTCATACTTTTGCGGAAAAATTAGCAGCAGAAATCCTCGATGCAACCAAAAATGAAGGCGCAGCGATTAAGAAAAGAGATGCAATTCTTCGTATGGCAGAGGCCAACAAAGCCTTCGGTCATTTTAGATTCTAGATCTCTATTTTATTTAAATAAAATTTATCGTATTCTATTACTATGGCAGCAGCAGTACAAGAAGACAGACTAAGATCTCTCGATAAAGTAAGAAATATTGGCATTATTGCCCATATTGACGCGGGAAAAACCACAACCACCGAGCGTATTCTTTTTTACACAGGAAAAACCTACAAAATTGGCGATATTGACGAAGGAAATACTCAAATGGACTGGATGGAGCAGGAGAAAGAAAGGGGAATTACCATTGTATCTGCGGCAACAACCGCATTTTGGAAAGATTACAGAATTAATATTATCGATACTCCCGGCCACGTTGATTTCACAGCAGAAGTAGAACGATCTTTAAGAGTCCTTGACGGTGGAATTACTGTTTTAGACGCAGAAGAAGGTGTTCAATCACAAAGCGAAACCGTTTGGAGACAAGCTGATAAATATAAAGTTCCAAGGCTTTGCTTTGTTAATAAAATGGATAAGTTAGGCGCAGACTTTTTAGCAACTGTTAAGTCAATTGAAGATAGACTTGGTGCAAACACTTTAATTATGGTTTTACCAGTAGGATCAGAGCAAACTTTCAGAGGAATAGTGCACCTTATGGATATGAAAACTTATATTTGGGAAAACGATAATCTTGGTGCAAAGTTTCAAGTAAGCGATGAAATTCCGGCCGAAATGGAGACCCAGGTTAAAGAGTGGCGACATAAAATGATTGAAAAAATTTCTGAAACGGATGATATGCTTACTGAAAAATATCTAAACGGCGACGAAATTACAGACGAGGAATTAAAAGCCGCTTTAAGAAGAGCAGTTATTGCTTATAAATTAGTCCCAATTTTTGCCGGAAGTTCGCTTCGAAACAAAGGTGTCCAGCCGTTACTAGATGCTGTTATTGATTATCTTCCATCTCCATTAGACGTTCCAGAGTTACTTGGACATAATCCAAAAACAGATCAGGAAGAAACGAGAATGCCGGATGTAAAACAACCGCTTGCAGGCTTAGCGTTTAAAATTCAAATCGATCCGCATGTCGGAAAACTAACTTATTACAGAGTATATTCAGGCACGATTACCGCCGGTTCTTATATTTATAACAGTACAAAAAATATTACCGAAAGAGTCGGACGTATTCTTTTAATGCACGCTAATCACAGAGAAGAAATTAAAGAGGCTTATGCCGGAGAGATTGTCGGTTTGGTCGGATTAAAGGACACTGGAACAGGCGATACTCTTTGCGATGACAAATCACCAATTATTTTAGAAAAAATTACTTTCCCGGAGCCGGTTATTTCATTAGCAATTGAACCAAAGACCAAAATTGATCAGGAAAAATTAGGGATGGCTCTAAAAAGATTATCCGAAGAGGATCCGACTTTTTCAATTAAAACTAATCATGAAACAAATCAAACCATTATCTCAGGAATGGGAGAATTGCAGCTGGAAGTTATGGTAGACCGTATGAAAAGAGAATTTGGCGTCTTAGCCAATGTTGGAGCGCCTCAAGTTGCGTATAAAGAGTCAATCAAGAAAGAAGCTGAAGGAGAAGGAAAATATATTAGACAATCCGGCGGACGTGGACAATATGGTCACTGTTGGCTTAGAATTAAACCAAAGCCAAGAGGAGAAGGATTTGAATTTATTGATGCAATTAAGGGTGGAGCAATTCCGTCAGAATTTATTAAAGCCATCGAAAAAGGTGTTAAGGAAACTTTGGATAACGGAATTTTACTTGGATTCCCGGTTGTTGACATGGAAGTTACGGTTTATGATGGATCTTTCCACGATGTCGACTCGTCCGAGGTCGCTTTCAAAATCGCCGCATCGAAAGCCTTGCAAGCTGCTTCAAAAATAGCCGAAATCACACTTTTGGAGCCAATTATGAAGATTGAAGTAACTACTCCATCCGAGTTTATGGGAGACGTAATTGGAGATTTAAGCGCAAAAAGAGCCCAAATTATGGGAACGGAAGAAAGAGGAAAAGCAACAATTATTTTAGGTATGGTGCCACTTGCTGAGCTTTCTGGTTACTCAACCACGATCCGTTCAATGTCTCAAGGTAGAGCATCTTACTATATGGAACCATCCCACTACGAAGAGGTACCAAAAAATATTATCGAGGGAATGCTTGCTAAGTCCACCTTCACCGGAAGAGTCGAGTAAACTCATTTTTAGTTCGAAATAAGTGTTATAATAGCTTCAATATGAAAAGAAATAAAAATGCATCACCGTTTGGATATTATTTTAAATATCTAGATAAAATAGACAAAGGCGTAAAAGATTCTAAAGAATTTGGTTCAATCCTTATTTTATCTTTGGTGGAAGAAATTGGAGAAATGAGTAGAGCATATTTGGCAAAACACGGCCGTAAACAAAGAAATCTTGCCGCTCAAGCCGACGAATCTTATCAGCAGGAATTAGGAGACATTTTACTTTGTATTTTGCGACTAGCCAGAGTTAAAAAGATTAATCTGCACGAAGCATTAATGTATTCTTTAAAAAAGATCGAAAAACGCAAACTCCAACCGAAAGTTTAATCTATATAAGCGTAAGTTATCTTACGCTGGCAGCTAAAAGTACTTTATGTATCTCTCCCGATTTTATCGCTTGAAATGGTGTTTTGCCATTCAAGTAAGGATTTTGTTCATTTAGCTTGCGGCTAATTAAAGCATAGTCTCCATCACATTCTCTGAATAATCTGCTGGCATAGGCAAAAGTCCAATCAATTCTATGTCTTAATTCTGCTGTTTCTTCAGCATCCACTATTCCGTTTTCAAAAACATCTTTAATTTGAGCTTCATTTAGACCCATGATTGTACTTAATCTTTTAACTTTTCTTTGTTCTCTCGCCTCATAGGAAAGGCTGTCAGGAAATTCTTCGGTATGACACAAAATGCCCCAAACTTCAGCGAGTTTATCACTATAATCAGCTACTCCGGGAGAGCTTCTTATCTCATCATCTACTGCATTGTCTAAAATGTCCAGGTATTCTACGGGTAATCGATTTTCCATGGGCTATAATATTATAGGATATAGCTTCAAAAGTCAACTATTTTTTAAGCAAGCTCTCAGATTTAGGTATTAATATTATTTTGATATGGTATTTTTTACCAAAATGGGACCGCTAATCAGGTCCCATTTTTTTTGGAGAATCTCTCAAAATGCCCATTTTAGTACTTGACGAATTTCACTAAATACTGTATATTTACTCTTGACCTTCAAAAAGAGGTCACTTTTTTTTAAATTATGGCAGACGTATATCAAAGAACAAAACCACACGTAAATATCGGAACCATCGGTCACGTTGATCATGGTAAGACGACTTTAACTGCAGCTATCGCAACTGTGCTTTCTAAGCATGGTGGTGGAAAAGCAATGAAGTATGAAGATATTGACAATGCCCCAGAAGAAAAAGCCAGAGGAGTTACCATCAACATTACCCACGTAGAATACGAAACAGCCAAAAGGCATTATGCACATATCGATGCCCCAGGACATGCAGATTATATTAAGAACATGATTACAGGAGCCGCCCAAATGGACGGTGCAATCCTCGTAGTCTCAGCCCCAGACGGCCCCATGCCACAAACAAGAGAACACATTTTACTCGCACACCAAGTTCAAGTCCCATCAATAGTCGTTTTCCTTAACAAATGCGATATGGTCCAAGACGAAGAGCTTTTGGATTTAGTTGAAATGGAAGTTAGAGAGCTTTTAACAAAATATCAATATCCTGGAAATGACACACCAATCATTAGAGGATCAGCTCTTAAAGCCTTAGAAGGTGACGCAGAATACGAAAAGAAAATAATGGAATTAATGGATACCGTTGATAGTTATATTCCAACCCCAGTTAGAGATACAGAAAAACCATTCTTAATGCCAATTGAAGATGTTTTTTCAATCAAAGGAAGAGGAACAGTTGTAACCGGTAGGATTTCCAGAGGCAAGATCAAAATCAATGAACCAGTTGAGCTCGTCGGAATTAGACCAACCAAAGCATCAGTTGTAACGGGTGTAGAAATGTTCAAAAAGTCCCTAGATCAAGGAGAAGCTGGAGACAACGTTGGAATACTTCTTAGAGGAATTGAAAAAACAGACGTCGAAAGAGGACAAGTATTAGCCAAACCAGGATCAATAACCCCACACAAAGAATTTGAAGCAGAAGTTTATATTCTTACCAAAGAAGAAGGCGGACGACATACACCATTCTTTACAGGTTACAGGCCACAATTCTATATTGGAACAACCGATGTAACCGGAGAAGCTAACCTTCCAACAGGTGTTGAAATGGTAATGCCAGGAGATAACGCTAAAATGTCAGTTAAATTAATCGTCCCCGTAGCCATGGAAGAAGGATTAAGATTCGCAGTCAGAGAGGGTGGAAAAACCGTAGGAGCTGGAGTAATCAGCAAAATTATTGCCTAATTAAATCCCCCTCGCACTTTTATTTACTAAAATATGCCAAAAGGAAGACTTAGAGTTCGTTTAAAAAGTTACGACGCTAGAGTAATTGACTCTACCTGTCAACAAATATTAGATACGGCGATAAGAACCGGAGCTAAAGTTGTTGGTCCAATCCCACTTCCTTCCCAAAGATCGGTATATGCAGTAAATACATCCCCATTCATTGATAAAAACGCCAAAGATCACTTCCAAATTGTCGTGCACAAAAGATTAATTGATATTATTTCTCCAACCGAAAAAACCATCGATTCACTTACACATCTGGAATTGCCAGCTGGTGTCAACGTCGAAATCCGCATGTAATCCTCCTCAAAATAGCCTTGTTTTAGACAGTTTTGTAACCAATGTTACAACTATTTGGTAAGCTGCATGACTGTATTCACATTCCCCGTGATCTACAATTTCGTAGTTCAACTTAATCTCATGAAACGAGGACCTTAAACAGCGTAAAGGAGAAAATATGAACTTAAATTTCTTGTTTAACGATAAAAAGAAATCTTCGCAAAAACATCAGGAATCTACGGAAGAAGCAATAGTTAGAATTGGAAAAAATCAATTTAAAAAATTAGTAGCAAGAGGTCTTAGGGTTCCAGTCGTAATGCTTTAATCCTCAAGTATTTAATCCTTATTAATTGTAATTTATTTCTATTCTTTTTTCCGCAAAAAGAATCAAAAACTCTTGCCAAGTCTTGCCTCCTGCTTTCAGGATTTCGTTCATTTGTCTGGTAATTTCACCCTTCCTCGACAAGTTTGCGATGAATTCCCCTGACGCATTCACGCAATCCTTCACGCACTCGGCTGCGTAGTGGCAAACCCAGAATTCATTAATCTTTAATCCTTAATCATTCATCATTTGTCCCTACTTACTCTACTTGCATTTAGGTTCACACTCAGATATAATTACAACTACTAAATGGTTATAAATCAGGAGGTGATTGTAACTACATAGGGAGCTTAAAACTACTTTTAGTAAGTAAAGTGACTCTATGTGGTCACTTTTTTTGTTGTTTTAACCAAATAAAATATGCAGTTAAATTCACTTATTGGAAAGAAAAGTTATCAGAAGCAAGGCTTCCTGCAGGATGGAACAAGAGTTCCGTTGTCAGGAATTGTTGTAGCCGGTAATTTTATTACGCAAGTAAAATCAGCCGATAAAGAAGGATACAATGCACTTCAACTCGGAATTGGCGAAAATAGAAAGGCAAAAAAAGCAATTAGTAACCATAGCAAAAAAGCGGGACTCAAAATGACGCCCCGCTTTTTTAGAGAAGTAAGAGTAGATGACGTTGTTGATGTAGTTTCGGGAACAGAAATTGTTATTTCGGATATATTTGCACCTGGAGACATAGTTGATGTAACAGGAATTTCCAAAGGAAAAGGTTTTGCAGGTGGAGTTAAAAGATGGGGTTTTAAAGGCGGACCAAGAACTCATGGACAATCGGATAGAGAAAGAGCACCGGGATCAATCGGACAGACAACCACGCCGGGAAGAGTTTATAAAGGTAAAAAGATGGCCGGAAGAATGGGAAGCGATACGGTAACGGTTAAAAACCTTGAAATAATCGAGATAACAGCAGATGGTGTTTTGTTAATCAAAGGTTTGGTTCCAGGATCTGTAAATTCAATGGTGGTTGTTAAAAAAATGGGAACCAATAAAAAATTCGTACCACTTTATAAAGAGATTGTCGAAGAGCCAATAGTAGAAGCACCAGCGGAAGCCGTAGTTGAGGTAGAGAGCGCAGAGGAAGCAGCAGAAGTGCTAGCTACAGCTGGAGCAGTTGCTCAACCAGAGGTTCCAGCGGAAGCAGAGGCGGTTCAGCCCGAAGCAGCGGCAGAAGCTCAAGCAGAAATTGAAGAAGCGCCAGTCGCAGTTGTTCAGGACGAAGTAATAAAGGAAGAAGCTAAAGAAACAGGAGAGGATAAATAAAAATGGCAGAAGCTAAAAAAACAGTTACAAAAAAAGTTGCAGTAAAAAAAGCACCAGTCGTTAAAAAGACTGCTGTTAAAACTGTAGTTGCTAAATTGAGCGAAGCGAAATCCAGTAAGGCAGGAAAAGCAGTAGTTGCAAAAAAAGATGTTGTTGCTAAAGATTTGCCAAAAGAAACCGGACTTAAAATCAGCGTTTATGATTTAAAGGGAGCAGTACTTGAGAGTTTTGATTTACCAAAAGAAATATTTGGAGCAAAAATTAATAATACTTTAATGGCTCAAGCAGTTCGAGTTTATTTAGCGAATCAAAGAAGAGGAACTGTAAAAACTAAATCAAGAGGCGAGGTTTCAATTTCTACCAAGAAAATTTACAGACAAAAAGGAACAGGAAGAGCCAGACACGGAGCAGCATCGGCGCCAATTTTTGTCGGCGGAGGAATTGCTTTTGGACCAAGACCAAGAGATTATTCAATGAAATTAAATCAAAATATGAAAAGAGTGGCTCTTTTCTCAGCTCTTTCGGCAAAACTTAAAGATGGCGAAATAAAATTGATTGGAAATTTAGAAAAAATCGAACCGAAAACAAAGAAAATGACAAATGTAATTGCTAATTTAAGTTTAAATAAGAAAAAACAACAATTACTTTTAGTAACGCCAAAAGCTGGAGTAGATTTTGCAAATATTTTCAAAGCAGCAAGGAATATAGAAGGAGTAAGGGTGGTTTCGGCAAATCAATTAAATACATATGAAGTAATGGTAAACAGCAAAATTCTTTTCATGAAAGATGCAATCAATACATTAAAGGAGACATTTCTAAAATAATATGAATACGTTAAACGTTATTTTAAGCCCAATAATTAGCGAAAAATCAATGACTGATGCAGCGAAGGGTAAATATACTTTTAAAGTTACGGTTGCATCAACAAAAGCAGATATTAAAAAAGCGATTGAAGGACAATTTAAAGTAAACGTTGTAAAGGTTTCAACGATTACGGTAAAAGGTAGAAGTTCAAGAAACGGCGCAAGAAGAGTAGAGTCGGTAAAGCAACCTTTTAAAAAAGCAATTGCGCTTTTAAAGAAGGATCAGAAGATTTCGTTATTTGAAGCAGGAGCTCAAAATAGCTAATAATATGAAAAAATTAAAATTCATAAAAAAGAAAAATTCAGGAAGAGATTCGACAGGACAGGTTTCAATGAGGCATCAAGGTGCTCAGCAAAAGAGGTATATAAGAGAAATTGACTTTAAAAGAGATAAAAAGGGGATCGAGGGAAAGGTTATTGCCTTGGAGTATGATCCCAATAGAACTTGTGACATCGCTCTGGTACAATATAGCGACGGAGAAAAGAGATATATCTTGGCTCCGGAGGGATTAGCGTTAAATACGGTAATTATTTCGGGTGACGATGTGGATCTTAAAATAGGGAATGCGATGCCACTTTCGGCAATCCCAATTGGAACAGTTGTTCATAATGTTGAAATGGTTCCGGGACGCGGTGGGCAAATCGCAAGAGGTTCGGGAACAAGAGCAGTAGTTGCAGCTAAAGAAGGCGATTATGTTCATCTAAGGCTTCCATCGGGAGAAGTTAGAAAAATTTTATCAAAGGGACTGGCGACAATTGGCAATATCGGAAATGTAGACCTAAAAAATAGGGTTTTTGGAAAAGCCGGTACAAAGATTTTAATGGGAATTAGACCAACCGTTAGAGGAGTCGCTCAGAAGCCAAGAAGTCACCCTCACGGAGGAGGAGAAGGAAGATCCGGGATCGGTATGTCCACTCCGAAAACATACGCAGGAAGACCGGCGGTCGGAAATACGAGAAATAAGAAGAAGTATTCGAATAAAATGATTTTACAAAAGAGAAAACAAGGACCGCATAACTAAGCGGAGTAATTTATAAATTATGAGTAGAAGTGCTAAAAAAGGGCCATACATAGACGCAAAATTAATGCTAAAAGTGCAGAGGCAAAAGCAGTTAGGTGAAAAAACGGCAATTAAAACATGGGCCAGAAGTTGCCAGATCCCGCCGGAGTTTGTCGGACACACTTTTGCAGTTCACAACGGTAGAAATTTCATCAATGTATTTGTTTTAGAAACCATGGTTGGACATAGACTTGGAGAATTCTCTTTAACCAGAACATTTAGATCTCACGGAAGAGTTGTAGCTAGAGAAATAAGTAAGACATAAAATATGGAAATAATTGCATCAGCAAAATCAGTTAGAATAGCGCCAAGGAAAGTAAGACTAGTAGCAGATGCTATTAGAAAACTATCTGTCGAGGATGCGCTAAAAGCATTATCTATCTTAAAAAATAGAGGTGGACAACCTTTAGAGAATGTATTAAAAAGTGCAATTGCCAATGCTTTAAATAATAAAAATATAAAGCAGGAAGCGCTTAAAATTAAAATGATTGACGTCTTAGAAGCGCCGGCATATAAAAGATTTCATCCGTCAACCAGAGGTAGAGTGCATCCATATAAAAGAAAAGGTAGCCATATTAAAATAATCTTGGAAACTAAGTCTGTTCAATTAGCGCAAGCTGAGATAAAGGAGGAGAACTAGAATATGGGACAAAAAGTTAATCCAAAAGTCATAAGAATGGGAATAATTTATAACTGGAGTAGTCGTTGGTATGACGATAACAAGTATAAGGAAACCTTATTGGAAGATTTCAAAATAAGAAAGTCTCTACTCGAAAAATTAAAACCGGCGGGAATTTCAGAGATTGAAATTGAAAGATCAATTAATAGCTTAAGAATTACAGCCTATGTTTCTAAACCGGGTATGGTAATAGGTAGAGGCGGAGCTGGACTTGAGGAGCTTAAGGTTTATATTCAAAAGAATTTAATTAAAAAATCAAGCGTTAAAAATCAATCAAAGCTCGATATAAGAGTTGAACCGGTTAAGGAGCCAAATCTTGATGCATTTTTAGTTGCTAAGAATATTTCTGAGCAATTAATTAGAAGGCTTCCGGCAAAAAGAGTTTTAACAACAACTGTCGACAAGGTTATGGGAGCAGGCGCTAAGGGAGTGAGAATAGTATTGTCGGGAAGAGTTGGAGGAGCAGAAATTTCAAGAAGAGAAAAATTACAAGCCGGTACAGTGCCATTGTCAACAATTAGAGCAAATATTAATTATGCCAGTAGCCCGGCACTTACAAAAAAAGGATATATCGGTGTAAAGGTTTGGATTCACAGACCGGAGGAAAAATAATATGTTAGTACCAAAAAGAGCAAAATATAGAAAACAACAAAGAGGAATGATGAAGGGAAATGCAACCGGAGGTACAACGGTAGCGTTTGGAGAATTTGGACTTATGAGTGACGGTATGGCGTGGGTTACGGCCAGGCAAATCGAAGCGGCAAGAAAAGCAATTACGCATTACACTCAAAGAGGAGGAAGAGTCTGGATTAGAATATTTCCGGATAAGCCAATTACTAAAAAACCGGCTGAAACCAGAATGGGATCGGGAAAAGGAGACGTATTTGAATTCGTTGCTCCTGTTAAACCGGGAAGAGTACTTTTCGAAATGGGCGGAGTAACTAAGGAAATTGCCTTTGCAGCTTTAAGACTAGCAGCATATAAGCTAAATGTTAAAACAAGAATTGTAGAAAAGGATAAATAATGAAAACTAAAGATAAGAAAGAATTATTTACAAGATCGGAAAAAGAATTAAGAAAAGCTTTGAAAGAAGCGCGTGAAGCATTGTTTGGTTTAAATTTGGACAATAGACAAAACAAGCTTAAGAACACAAGACAGTTATTCTGGAAAAGAAAAGAAATTGCGCTTATTCTAACAGCCTTAAAAGAAAAGGAGATTGCAAATGCAGAAAACATTTAACGGTAAAATAATATCATTAAAAATGAACAAAACGGCGGTTGTTGAAGTGACGAGAAGAAGTGCGCACCCGCTTTATAAAAAACTTATAAAGAGAGAAAGTCATTACAAAGCAGATACCGGAGACTTAACTCTTACTTTGGGCCAAAAAGTAAAAATTGTCGGAACAAGGCCAATATCAAAAGGAAAATTCTTTAAAGTTGTGGAGGTAATTAAATGATTCAACATCGAACAATGTTAAAGGTTGCGGATAACTCAGGAGCGAGGATTTTACAAGTAATCCATATTTTTGGCGGACATAAAAGAAAATTTGGATATATCGGAGACATTCTAAATTGTGTAGTTAAGGAAGCGATTCCAACGGGACAGGTAAAATCGGGAGAAATTGTAAAAGTAGTTTTAGTAAGGGCTAGAAAAGAACAGCGAAGAGCAGATGGTTCATATATTCGATTTTCCGATAACGCAGGAGTAGTAATTGACAGCGCAGCAGATAAGAATCCAAGAGGAACCAGAATTTTTGGACCGATAGCCAGAGAGGTTAAAGATAAGGGATTTGCAAAGATTGCCAGTATGGCAGTAGAAGTTATTTAAAGCTATGAAATTAAAAAAAGGCGACAGTGTAAAAGTTATAAGAGGAAAAGATAAAGGAAAAACAAGTAAGATTGATCAGGTTTTTCCAAAAGAGGGTAAAGTTTTAGTTGCGAATGTTAACCAATATAAAAGGCATTTGAAGGCAAGGTCTCAGACAAAGCCTTCGGAAATCGTAACTTTAACAAAGCCTCTTCCCGAAGAGAATGTAATCTTGATTTGTCCGAAATGTCATAAGACGACCAGGGTTGGTTACAAAATTGAAAAAGATAATAAGTTAAGAATTTGTAAAAAGTGTAAATCAGAAATATGAATATAAAAAATACTTTACAAGATAAATTTAATACGGAAATTGTTAAGCAGTTGCAGACAAGCCTAAGTATTAAGAATGTAAATGCAGTTCCTGTAATATCTAAGATTGTAATTAATATGGGAGTTAAAGATGCGCTAGCTGATAAAAAGAATGTTGAAAAAGCAGCTGAGCTGATGGCACAGATTACCGGACAAAAACCAAGAGTCATGAAAGCAAAGAAATCCATCGCAGCATTTAAGCTAAGAGCGGGAGATCAAGTGGGACTGATGGTAACACTAAGAGGAAAAAGGATGTATGATTTTTATCAAAAATTGGTTACAATCATATTTCCAAGATTTAGAGATTTTCATGGAGTTAAAAAAGAAAGCTTTGATGGACGCGGAAATTATACATTGGGTTTTACCGAAATCACTGTTTTTCCAGAAATCGATGCAAGTAAAATTGATAAAATTCAGGGAGTAGAAGTTTCAATTGTTACAACAGCGAAAAATAATGATCAAGGATATGAATTGTTAAAGGCGCTTGGAATGCCTTTTGTAAAATAAAATAATATGGCAAAAAAATCAAACGTAGTTAGATCAACGCAAAAACAAAAATTTACGACAAGGGAAAAAAACAGATGCAGCATCTGCGGAAGAAATAGAGCTTACATGAGAAGATTTGGTATTTGTAGAATTTGCTTTAGGGAACTAGCACAGAAAGGAGAATTACCGGGAGTTGTTAAGGCAACCTGGTAATCTAACGATATGAATTATTTAATTGGAGATTTTATTATCAGAATTAAAAACAGCGCTCTTTCCAAAAGAAAAGACGTTGTACTTCCTTTCTCAAATATTAATAAAGAGATTGGAAAAGTTTTGGTTAAAGAAGGATTTTTAGAAAATATAAAAGAAGAATTAGTGGATGGACATAAATCGTTAAAAGCGGTAATTAGATATGAAAGCAGAATTCCTGTTTTAACAGATGTAGATATTATTTCTAAGCCATCTCTTAGAGTTTATCTTCCAGCAAAAAGAATCTTGGAAATTGGTAAAAGAGGAAGAAAGAAAGTTATCGTTTCAACAAGCCAAGGAGTAATGACGGCGATGGATGCGCACAAGAAAGGACTAGGAGGAGAAATTCTTTTCTCCATCTGGTAGTTTTTAAAATATGTCAAAAATAGGAAAAAAACCAATTGAAGTAAAGCCGGGAGTAACTGTTTCCATGACGGGGCAATCCGTTGCAGTAAGTGGTCCAAAAGGACAGATGTCATTTGTTGTTCCAAACGGTATAAAAGCGGAAGTTATCGAGGGAAACATTATTGTTTCTCAGGTAAAAAAGAATGACCGTGAAACAAATGCATTATTTGGTTTAACCCGAGCAATGTTAAATAATTTAGTAAAGGGAGTATCGGATGGATTTCAAAGAAAGTTGGAACTTTCCGGTGTTGGATATAGGGCTCAGGCATCCGGTAATGTGCTTACTTTGTCGGTTGGTTATTCTCATCAAGTTATAATAAAAGCAGATTCGAAAATAACATTTACAGTTGAGGAAAATATCATTACAATATCAGGAAGCGATAAGGCAATGATTGGCGATGTTGCGGCGAAAGTAAGAGCAGTCAGACCGCCGGAGCCGTATAAAGGAAAAGGCATAAAATACGTAGGAGAGAGAATTAGAAGAAAAGCAGGAAAAGCGGCAAAAGCAGTTGGAGGAACTGCTAAATAATTAATATGCAAAAAACAGTTAAACAAACAAGACAAACAAGAATTAGAGCAAAAGTTAAGGGAGTTTCAACTCAGCCAAGGCTTTCCGTGTTTAGATCGAATAAATATGTTTATGCTCAGGTAATTGATGATGCAGCGAAAAAAACAGTTGTTGGAGTAACAGAAAAAGAGCTTTCGTCAAAAGAAAAACTTACTAAAAGCGAAAGAGCAAAGGAATTAGGAAAATTGATTGCAAAAAAAGCACTCGGTAAAAAAATTGAAAAAGTAGTTTTCGATAGAGGATCATACAGATACCATGGAAGAGTAAAAGCAATTGCGGATGGAGCAAGAGAAGGAGGACTTAAATTCTAATGGATAATAGTTCAAGAAAATTTGAAAGACAACCAAGCGCAGATGGATTTGAAGAGCAAATAGTCCAAGTTAATAGAGTTTCCAAAAAAACCCAAGGTGGAAACAAAGTTGGATTTGGCGTTCTTGTTGTCGTCGGAGATAAAAAAGGTAGAGTTGGAGTAGGACTTGGTAAAGCAGGAGATGTTTCATCGGCTATTAAAAAAGGTGTAGTTGCAGCAAAAAAACATGCAATCTTAGTCCCAATTATTAATGGAACAATTCCATTTGAGTTTTATCTAAAACTTGGTGCAGCTAAGGTTCTTCTTAAGCCGGCTCCAAGTGGATCTGGAGTAATTGCTGGCGGAGCAGTAAGAAGCGTAGTATCATTGGCAGGAATACAAAATATTTCATCCAAAGTTTTGGGAACAGATAATAAAGCCAGCAATGTTTACGCAACGATAGAAGCACTAAAGAGACTTGCCGACAGATATAACAGGGAAAAAAGATTGAGGGGAGAAAAAAATGCAACTAAATAGTTTAGTAAAAGTTATAACAAAATCTAAAAGAAGATTAGGACAGGGTCATGGTTCTGGTCGTGTAAAGACTTCGGGAAGAGGAACAAAAGGACAAAATGCCAGAAGTAGCAGGTCTTTAACCTTTGAAGGAGCTGCTTTGCCTTTAATTAAAAGACTTCCTTTCAGAAGAGGAAAAGGCAGAAATAAAGTATTTAAGAAATTGCCAATTATTATTAATATAAAATTATTAGATATTTTCAAAGCAGGTAGCGTAGTCGATCTAAAGGCGTTGGTTAGCAATCATTTAGTAGAAGAAAAAGAAGCATTAGAAAATGGTGTAAAAATTTTAGGAGATGGGGAATTGAAAAACGCTTTGACAATAAAATTACCAATTTCTCAAAGAGCCGCTAAGAAAATAGAGAAAGCCGGAGGAAAAGTCGAAAGTGGCAAGGTTGAACTTGATTCAAAATAATAAGCGTTAAATAATGGATAAAATATTAGCTATTTTTAAAAATAGTATTAAGTCGCCTGATGTCAGAAAAAAAATATTGTTTACAGGCTTTATTTTTGTAGTCGCCAGGATTTTCGCCCATATCCCAGTCCCCGGTGTAAATCTAGCCCAACTTCAATCTCTTTTTTCCCAAAATCAATTCTTAGCTCTTTTGGATGTTTTTTCCGGAGGAACTTTAGCTAACTTTTCAGTTATGGCGCTCGGACTTAATCCCTACATTAATGCAACAATTATATTGCAGCTTTTAACAATGGTTTTTCCAAAGCTTGAAGAGTTGCAAAAAGAAGGAGAAGCCGGCAGGCAAAAAGTTAATCAATACGCAAGAATTATGACGGTACCGCTTGCCATCCTTCAGTCAATTGGCATGTACGCGCTTTTAAGGAATCAAGGAATTATTGTAAATTTAAATCCCTTAAGTCTTGTTTCGCTTGCGATTACAATGACGGCCGGCACTATGCTTATGGTTTGGATGGGAGAATTAATTACAGAACGCGGAATTGGAAACGGAATCTCTCTTCTTATTTTTGCCGGTATTATCTCAAGACTTCCTGTTACTTTTACGCAAACAGCAACGACTGTTAATGCTCAGAATTTTATCAACATATTTATTTTTGCCGGAATGGCAATTTTAGTAATTGGTTCGATAGTTATAATTAATGAAGCGACAAGGCAGATAACAGTATTTTACGCAAAACAAGTGAGAGGTAATAAAATGTACGGTGGGCAATCGACACATCTTCCATTAAGACTTAATCAGGCAGGTGTAATCCCAATTATTTTCGCAGTCTCCTTGGTTTTGCTTCCATCACTTGTTGCGAATTATCTTTCAGTTTCGCATAATGCAATTTTACATGGTATTGGCTCAACAATTGTAGTTTGGTTTAGTCCAACGAGTCTTATTTACAACATTGTTTATTTTGTTTTAGTAGTTGGATTTACATATTTTTATACAGCAGTTGTTTTTAATCCAAAGAAAATTGCAGACGAAATTCAGAAATATGGAGGATTTATTCCTGGAATTAGACCAGGCGCTCCGACAGCGCATTATTTAAATTATATTTTAACACGTATAACTTTAGCTGGAGCGCTGTTTTTAGGTATTATTGCAATTTTTCCGACAATCGCCAGATTCTTCACTAATATGCAAAGCCTGGTCCTGGGTGGAACAGGAATTTTAATTGTAGTCTCGGTAGTTTTGGAAACTATTAAATCAATTGAAGCGCAACTTGTAATGAGAAATTACGAAGGTTATTCAAAGAAATAAATTATGAAATTAATTTTAATTGGAATACAGGGTTCGGGTAAATCAACTCAGGGCAATATGCTTGCCGATAAATTAAACGTTCCTTATCTTTCGACAGGCCATATTTTTAGAGAACTTGCAAAAGAAAAAACACCGGCCGGAAGATTTATAAAAGAAACAATAAATGCAGGGTATTTAGTTTCTGACGAAAAAGTCTTGGAAATAGTAAGCGAATATCTTTCAAGGTCAGAATACGAAAAAGGCTACATTTTAGATGGTTTTCCAAGAACGGTTGCTCAAGCGGAAGCATTTAAAAATGGAATTAATAAAGTAATCTACTTACGGGTTTCCGACAAAGAAGCTTTGTGGAGAATATCAGGACGAAACGATGTTAGAGAAGATGAGACATTACCCGCTTTGAGAAAAAGAATAGATCTTTTCCACCGTTTTACAGAGCCGGTCTTGGAATACTATAAAGAAAAAGGGGTTTTGCTTGAAATAGATGGAGAGCAAGCGATTGAGAAAATTTTTGAGGAGATAACGGCAGCAATTGAAAGATAAACTTCTTATCGGAATTACCGGTGCATTTGGTAGCGGTAAATCAACAGCAGCGGATTTTTTTGTTTCAAAAGGATTTAAAAGAATAACCCTCTCGGATTTTCTGGAAGAGGAATTGAAAAGAAGAGGAAAAACCCAAGTTACGAGAAGTTTATTGCAAGATATAGGTAATGAATTAAGAGAAAAGTTTGGCTCAAATATTCTAGCAAAAAAAGCATTAGAATATATTGAAAAAGAAAATATTCAAAAGACGGTAATCGACGGGATCAGAAATATAGAAGAAATAAATGAATTCCGAAAGGCAGAAAATTATACTCAACTCGGAATACTAGCTGACAGAAAGATCAGATTTGAAAGACTTAAGAAGCTCAAGAGAAGAGAGAAATTAACTTGGGATTTATTTCAAAAGCTTGATTTGCGGGATTTAGGGATAGGAGAGGCAAAAAGCGGTTTACAAACGGCATTTTGCATTACTCTTTCAGACGGCTTTATTACAAATAACAAAGGGGAAGAAGATTTTAAAAAGGCACTGACGCAATTTTTAAAAACATTATGATAATTGTATTTATAGGACCACCGCTTTCAGGAAAAGATACGCAAACGGGAATTTTAGGTAAAGAATTAAATTTACCTGTTTTTTCGATGGGCGCATTAATCCGCGAGGGAGTTAAAAATGGCGATTCGCAAGCAATTGAGGGACACGAAAATTACAGCCTTAAGGGCTTGCACTTGCCAAACAGTCTTAAGTTCCATCTTTTGAAAGTAAAATTAGATGAGCATAAGGATGGATTTATTTTAGATAATTATCCGGGAACAGAGGAAGATCTAGAAATGTTAAATAATTATTTGTCAGAAAATAATTTAAAAATAGATAAGGCATTTCTAATAAAGATCTCCGTGGAAGAAATGAAAAATCGCTTAGGAGAAAGAAATCGTCAGGATGATGATCCTAAGATTGCGATGGAAAGAAGAGAAGTGCAGGATTTAGATAGGGAACCTGTGCTAAAATTCTTTAAAGAAAAAGAAATATTAATAGAAATTGATGGCGAAGGGACAATAGAGGCAGTTCACGAAAAAATAAAAGAAAGGCTATAAATGATAAAAATTAAATCAAAAGAAGAAATTAAAATAATGCAGCATAGTGGGCATATTCTGGCGGAAACATTATGGGAAGTTTTAAAACACGTTAAGCCAGGCGTTTCCGAAATAGAACTAGATGCTTTAGCTGAAAAACTTATTCGGGAAAAAGGTGGAGAGCCTGGTTTTCAAAAAGTTACAGGATATCGCCATGCGACCTGCATTTCGGTTAATGACATTGTTGTGCATGGAATTCCAACAAACTACGTTCTTAAGGAGGGCGATATTATTGGAATTGATTGCGGAGTTTTCTATAAAGGATTTCATACTGATATGGCCCAGACGATTCGCGTAGGGAATGCAGCATCAAAAGCTCAAAATGATGAAATCGACAGATTTTTAGAAGCAGGGAAAAAGGCTCTGGAAGCAGGAATCGCACAGGCTACCTTAGGTAATCATGTTGGGGACATTTCAAGGGCCATGCAGACGGTTATAGAGGCTCAAAATGGCTACTCTGTTGTGAGGAGTCTGGTTGGACACGGTGTTGGCAGAGATTTACACGAAGACCCGGAAATTCCGGGTTATTTGATGGGTAGAATTGAAAAATCACCGCTCCTTAGGGAGGGAATGGTAATTGCGATCGAAATAATTTATAACCAGGGTAGCCCAGAAATAGTTTTTGCCAACCGTGACGGGTGGACGTTGAAAACAGCAGATAGTAGTTTAGCCGGTCTTTTCGAACGCTCGCTTGCTATTACAAAAGATGGACCATTGATAATAACTCAATAATTGCTCTTTTTAAGATTGTTTGCTATAATTACTATTACAAATTCTAAATTCCAAAGCAATTTGGATTTAGGATTTATATTTTATGGCTCATCAGGGATCAATGGAAATGGAAGGTGTCGTCAGAGAATCTTTGCCAAACACCTTATTCAGAGTTGAGCTTAGTAACGGAGGCTTAGTTCTTTGTCATCTATCGGGTAAAATGAGAATGAATTTTATAAAAATTCTCCCCGGAGATAAAGTAAGAGTCGAAATGACGCCTTACGACAAGGAAAAAGGAAGAATCACGTTCAGACTAAAATAAATATGTCCGTTCGGCTAACGCTCAGGACAAAATTAAAAATTAATTTATGAAAGTTCAAGCAAGTATTAAACCAAGATGCGTAAAATGTAAAATTATTAAAAGACGAGGAGTCCTAAGAGTAGTTTGTGAAAATCCAAGACACAAGCAAAGACAAGGATAAATTTTAATTATGAGAATTGCAGGCGTTAATTTACCGGACGAAAAAAGAGCAGATATAGGTTTAACCTATCTTTTTGGTGTTGGAAGAACAAACGCTTTAGAGATTTTAAAGAAATCAGAAATTGATCCTGCAAAAAGAATTAAAACTCTTTCCGAAGAAGAACAAAAAAGATTGCAGACAGTTTTAGATACATATAAAGTAGAGGGAGATCTAAAAGTCGAAATTCAAGGAAATATAAAGCGACTAAGAGAAGTTGGTTGTTACAGAGGAGTTAGACATACCCGAAATCTCCCGGTCAGAGGACAAAGAACAAAATCAAACGCTAGAACAAAAAGAGGTAAGAGAGTTACAATTGGAGCTATTAAGAAAGAAGCAGCAGTAAAAATGGGCATAACGACAGCATAAAAAATATATGGCAGATAATAAAGCGCAAGCAAAAATAACAAAATTAAAAACAAAAGCAAAGAAATCAACACTTGTTGTTTCCGAAAAAGGAAAAGTGTATGTTTCGGCTACTTTCAATAACACCTTGGTAACCATTACGACAGACAAAGGTGAAACCGTTGGTTGGAGCTCGGCCGGCGCGGTTGGATTTAAAGGAACCAGAAAATCAACTCCTTTTGCAGCATCAACAGCGGTCGAAAGCGTTGCTAAAAAAGCGCTTGAAAAAGGAATGAGATCGGTAGAAGTTTATATTAAGGGTCCGGGAGCAGGTAGAGATTCAGCGCTACGCGCAATAAAAGCAGCCGGTCTTTCGATTTCCATGATTGCCGACATTACACCAATTCCGCATAACGGACCGAGAGCGGAAAAGAAAAGAAGAATTTAATTATGGCTAGATATACAGGACCAAAACATAGATTAGCAAGAAAAGAAGGAGTAAATCTTTTAGATAAAGCTTCAAAGAGCTTAATGAGAAGGCTAAGCACTCCTCCGGGAATTCATGGTAAAAAAAGAAAGAGAAGACTTTCAGAATACGGACTTCAACTTAGAGAAAAACAGAAAGCAAAAACAACCTATGGAATTTTGGAGAAGCAATTTAGAAATACAATTCACACGGTACAAAAAGAAAAGGGCGATACGAAAGAATTAATTGTCGCAACGCTGGAAACAAGACTTGATAATCTTGTCTATAGACTTGGATTTGCGAAAACCAGATATATGTCAAGACAATTTGTTTCACACGGACATATTTTGGTAAACGGTAAAAAACTTTCGATTCCATCATACCAAGTAAAGGTTAACGATGTGATTACGATTACCGAAAAGATGAAAACAAATCCGGGAGTAATCGAATTAGCACAGGACGAGGAAAGAATAATTTTGCCATTTCTTAAGAAACAAGGTTTTATTGGAAAACTTGAGAGAATGCCAAAGATCGAAGATGTTCAGGTTCCATTCGACCTACAATTGATCATTGAATATTATTCAAGATAATGGTAGAATATTAAACTATGGTTGAACCAATCTTTAAAGTTAAAGAAGAAAACGTTACGGAAGAGTACGGCGAGTTTATTATTGAACCGCTAGAACCAGGATATGGTCACACTTTGGGAAACGCTTTGCGAAGAGTTCTCTTGGTATCCATTCCTGGAGCTGCTGTCACATCAATTAAAATTTCAGGAGCAAAACATAAATTTTCCACAATTCCAGGACTTAAAGAAAACTTAGTTGATTTCCTTCTTAATATTAAAGGTTTAAACTTAAGACTCCTTGATTCAAAAGATCAATCGGTTGTAAGACTTTCAGTAAGAGGACCAAAGGAAATAACCGCCGCAGACCTAGAACTTCCGGAAGACGTAGAAGTAATTAACAAAGATCATTATCTTGGATTCTTAAGTGATAAAAAAGCCAAGCTTGAAGTTGAGTTAACGGTTGAAAAGGGAATGGGATATTCTCTGTCAGATGAAAGAAAAATCTCAACATTAGGCGTTATCCCAACAGACGCAATTTATACTCCAATTAGAAGAGTAAACTATGAAGTTTCAGCTACTCGTGTAGGAAGACAAACAAATCTTGATAAGTTAACACTCCAAATTTGGACAAATGGTGTCGTTAAGCCGGGGGAAGCTTTGCAAGAAGCAGCTCAGATTTTATCAACATATTTCCATCAGGTTTTTGAACCAAAGACACCAGCTACAGCAGAAGCAGTAGTTTCCCACACGGGAGTATCAGATGTTGTTAGTAGAATGACAGTAGATGAATTAGATTTACCAACCAGAATTTATAATAGTCTTAGAAACGGTGGAATTGAAACAATTGGACAGCTTTTGGATACACCAAGAAAAGACTTAATCTCCATGCGCAACATGGGTGGAAAATCAATCAACGTCATTGAAGAAAAACTAAAAGAAAAAGGCATTAGCCTACAGGTATAATCTCAAATCTTAGATCTCAAAGTAGAAGTGGTAACTTACAAAATGGTTTTGAGATTTAAGATTTTTTTGTTTAGAGGAGACTCTCAATATGAAAAAAAGCGTTTTTGGAAGAAAATTAAAAAGAGATAAGAATGAAAGAAAAGCTTTGTTTAAAAGCTTAATGTCCGCTTTTATTATGAATGGAAGAATTACAACTTCCGAAGCAAAGGCAAAAGCAGTAAGAGCTGAAATAGAAAAATTGGTAACGAAAGCAAAAAACGGTAGTAACGCCGCAAAATTGGTCATTGAAAAGAGCTTAACTAAAGATGCTTTTGAGAAAATGGTTAGAGAGATTGGTCCGCTATTTGAAAAAAGAACAGGCGGATACACAAGGCTTATTAAACTTGGAGAAAGATTTGGAGATAACTCACCAGTTGTTATAATGGAATGGACAGAGGAAATTAAAGCAATTGTTCCTGTTCAAGCGGAGAAAAAAGTTAAGCCTGCAAAGAAGGAAAAAGTAGAAAAACCAGTAAAAAAAGTAGCAGAAAAAAAACCGGTTAAAAAGACAGTTAAAAAAACTAAATAATGGCAATAGATGCCATTCAAAAAATATGAATAATGCAGCAGCAACGAAAATAAGTGAAGTTAAGAGAGAATGGCATTTGATTGATGCAAAAGATAAGATTTTAGGAAGAGTATCAACAGAAATTGCTCTTCTTTTAATGGGAAAGAGCAAGCCCTATTTTGTTAAAAATCTTGATTGTGGAGACTTCGTAGTTGTAATTAATGCAAAAGATGTTAAAACAACAGGGAAAAAAGAAGAGTTAAAGAAATATTACAGACATTCTGGTTATCCGGGAGGATTTAAAGCAGAAGCGCTTAAAGACCTTAGAAAAAGAAATCCGGAAGGAATCATAAGGCATTCGGTGTCGGGAATGGTTCCACAAAACAAACTTAAGGCATTAATGCTAAAAAGACTTTATATTTTCGCAGAAGAAGTGCATACTTATGGAGACAAGTTTAAGGCTCAAAACACAGTAGTAGAAGAAAAGAAAGAGGTTAAGGAATAGATATGGCAGATAAGAATTACAAATCAACAGTTGGTAAAAGAAAAGAAGCAGTTGCAAGACTAAGACTTTACGCAAATAGCTTGCCGGAAATTACTGGCGAAGATGTCAAAAAGGGAGATATTTTTGTTAATAATAAAAGAATAGAAAATTATTTTAGCGGGACTACTGCAAAAGCTACCTATGAAGAACCGTTTAGAATAACAAATACTTTATTAAAATATACCTTAACAGTTAAGGTTGAAGGCGGCGGACCAAAGGGACAAATGGAAGCTTTTATCCACGCGCTTTCCAGAGCTTTAGCGTCAATAGATGAAAAAAATAAAGCGATCTTAAAGAAAAAGGGCTTTTTGACCCGCGACGCCAGAGTTAGAGAAAGAAGAAAAGTTGGAATGGGTGGAAAAGCCAGACGCAAGAGACAATCACCAAAGAGGTAAACCTCAATTTTTCCTCGTTTTATTTTTTACTAGAGCTTCAATAAAAAGTTTTGATATAATCACAGTTAGTGAATGATCTTTACGTTTTGAACCTTTCGGAGGTTGGCATTAAACACCTATCTATTGTGGGTGGAAAAGCTGCTTCGCTGGGAGAATTAATCAATGCAGGTCTGCCAGTCCCTCCGGCGTTTGCAATCACTACTAATTGCTATAAAGAATTTAAAAACAAAGAATTACCGGTAGGAGTTAAAGAATTAATTCTTAAAGCATTTGACGACTTAGGAAGCGAGAGAGTTGCAGTGCGTTCATCTGCAATTGGAGAAGATTCATTTGGCGCTTCTTGGGCAGGACAACTAGATACGTATTTAAACACATCTAGGGAAAATCTTATTGAAACAATAAGGAAATGCTGGAAATCAATTTATTCAGAAAGAGCTTTGTCATACGCTGCGCAAAAAAACGTCGACAAAAATGATTTAGCAATAGGTGTTGTTATTCAGAAGATGGTAGATAGTGAAGTTTCGGGAATTATGTTCACAGTTAATCCAATTACTAACGACAAGAATCAAATTATGATTGAAGCAGGGTATGGGCTTGGGGAGTTACTAGTACAAGGAATCATAACTCCTGATAATTTCTTATTAAATAAAAAGACACTTCAAATATTGGAATCAAAAATAGAAACACAAAAAACAATGCTTGTATATAAAAATGGAGAAAACTTGCAGATTTTGGTTTCAGAAGAGAAAAGAAATAAACCAGCATTAAATAAAAAACAACTAATTGAGCTGGCCCAAATAGGCTCGATAATTGAAAAGCATTACTCAACTCCTCAGGATATCGAGTGGGCATTTGAAAAAGGAAAATTTTACATTGTTCAATCTAGGCCAATCACTACAATTAAAAGCAATAAAATCGGTAAATCTTTTAAGCAAGAGGATTATATTTTTGCGCTTTGGTTTCAGGGAGTTAGTGTATTCGTAACAGATATACATAATGACCTTTATAAAAAACTTGAGGCACTTTTTATTATTGATAATGGCATGTTTAAGCAATACTTTTCGAAAAAAGCTTTTGAAAAGGCCTTAGACGACGGGGTTAAATTTTACGGCGATAAGCATGCCTTTAATGACTACAAAAAAGATTTTACTGAATTTTGCGAAACGTTTACAAAATTTTTCAAAGAAGATATTGAAAATAAAGAAATCCTATCCAAAAACATAGCTTCTAAGCTTTTTGAATACACGAAAAAACTCTGCGGAGATTACACGATGATGAATTTTGAATCTACGGATAAAGCTTTTACTCTCCAAGAGGGAAGTCCGACTATCAAGAAGAATCTTTCCGAAATGCCTAAATTTAAAGAAACGATCAGGAGCTATATGAACATGGTTTTGTTTGAACCGGAGGGTTATAGCTATCAATTGTTTGGGATTCTATCAAATCAATTTAAGCTACCTGTTTCAATTCTTGAGTGCTTAACGCAAAAGGAAATTTTAGGATTATTTGAAGGCAAAAGACCTAATGAAGATATTGTTTTAAGAAGACAACAAGCCTTTGTAGAAAGCTATAATTTAGACGACTATTATGAAGGAAAAGATGCAGAGCCAGTACTGCAAGAGTTTAGAGAAGAAATTAAATACTCAAAGCTCATAAAAGGTAAAACAGCAAGTAAAGGTAGGGTAACGGGGAAAGTAAAAATTATACCTGTTGATTACAGCGACCTTGAGAGAATTAATGAGGAAATTAAAAAAATGCAAAAAGGCGAAATTTTAGTTGCGGAAACAACCGCTCCAGAGCTTATGGTAGCAGTAAAAAAAGCCGGTGCAATCGTAACAGATATGGGAGGTTTAATGTCCCATGCGGCTATTGTCAGTAGGGAGTTTGGCATTCCTTGTATTGTTGGTACGGTAAATGCCAGTAAGATTTTAAAAGATGGGGATTTGGTTGAGGTAGATGCGGATAAAGGCACTATAAAAATCAGATAGATTCCATATTTATATCAAATAGCTATACAAAAGGTCACTGCTAGTTATTGGAACGTAAGTCAGTCCTAATTTATTCATGCGATTGGTTAATGGTTTTAGATCTTCTTTTTTTGTCAGTTCAATTCCAACTAATGCCGGTCCAATCTCTTTGGAATTTTTCTTGATATATTCAAAACGAGTAATATCATCAGTTGGTCCAAGCGCGCTATCAACGAATTTTCTAAGTTGTCCGGGTTTTTGACCAAATTCAATTAGGAAGTAATGTCTAAGTCCCCGATAAGCTAGGCTTTTTTCCATAATTTCAGGATAACGTAGGATGTCATTATTGCCTCCACTTAATACGCAGACAACGGTTTTATCTTTTAATTTATCAGCATATGCATCAAGAGCCGTAATCGATAGCGCCCCGGCCGGTTCTACCACAATACCTTCATTTTGATATAAATCAATGATTGCGCTACAGACTTTTCCTTCGTCTACGATTAAGAATTTTTTGACTAGTCTTTTCGTGATCGCAAAAGTTTCTGTCCCAACGGTTTTAACTGCTGCTCCGTCAACGAAGGTATCAATTTTTTCCAAAGTCACAACTTTTCCCATTTTAATCGATTGATACATTCCAGCTGCGCCACTTGGTTCAACTCCGACAATTTCAGTTTTTTTAGATTTTGCATGCATATAAATGCTAACTCCGGAAATTAATCCGCCACCGCCAATTGGGCAAAAAATATAATCTGCGCTTTCTTGTAATTCGTCATAAATTTCTTTACCTACGGTTCCTTGTCCGGAAATGACTTTATCATTATCAAATGGATGGACGAAAACCGCTTTTTCTTTTTTGCAATATTTTTTTGCTTTCGCACAAGTTTCATCATACGTTTTACCAATTAATTTTATTTCTACCCATCCGTCGCCAAAATGTTTAACCCGATTGATTTTTTGTAAGGGTGTAACGGTAGGCATAAAAATAACAGACTTAATTCTAAGAGTAGAAGCGCTAAGAGCAACTCCTTGAGCGTGATTGCCTGCGCTGGCACAAACTATACCATGTTTTCTTTGTTCGTTAGATAACGACGACATTAAATTATATGCGCCGCGAATTTTGTACGAGCGGACTTTTTGAAGATCCTCTCTTTTTAAGTAAATTTTTGCATGATATTTTTTAGATAATCTTTCTGAAAACCAAAGCGGAGTTTTTAAAACCACGCCTGCAATATTTCTGTGGGCCTCATCAATTGTTTTAACATTTACTTTGTTCATAAAATTATTTATTAATGTAAGCGATGCAAGAAATTTCGATACTCGCTTCTTTTGGAAGCTTAGATACTTCCACGGTTACCCTTGCTGGTTTAACTTTGCTGCTAAAATATTCAGAATAAATATTATTTACCTTATTAAAATCATTCAGATTAATTAAGAAAATTTCTACGCGTAAAACATTTTTAAAACCTGATTTTGCAGATGACAAAATTGCAGATAAGTTTTCGAAGACTTGCCTAGCTTCTTTTTCTATCCCGCCTTTAACTAAATTACCGCTTTTTGGATCAAGCCCAATTTGACCGGAGCAAAATAATAGGTCGCCGAACTTAACCGCTTGAGAATATGGTCCAATCGGTAACGGTGCATTTTTAGTTTTTATTCCTAAAATTCTCATAAAAAAACTCCCTTTCGGGAGGTTCTAAACAGTAAGCCAAATTTGGCTAACTAAATAGACCTCCCTTCGGAGGAGCAATAATTTTCATAATGGACATTTTTCTCTTCATAAAAATGAATATATCACAAAACTTTTTTAAAAACAAATAAAAACGATGGATTATAGGTGAGAACGGGTGTTGTCGTCAAAAAGTTTCTGGAAATCAGTATTTTTTGCAAGTAGTGGGGCTTCTTCCCTTGACCATAGAGAATAGTCCTTGTTTCCGTTTTCAATTTCATTTAGAAAGTTATTCCACGTAATCCATCTGACTTCTTCCACTTCGGTTTTGTTTAAAACAGGTTTCTGATCCGTAAAGCAAACTAAAACAGGGCAAATTTCATTTTCGAAAATCTTATTCATTTTAACCTTGTAACGATAGTTGGAAATTATTTCAAATACCTCGATATTATTTATTCCAAGCTCGTTTCTCAGATGCCTTCTGGCGGCGTCTACATTCGTTTCATTGAGTTTTGGATGCCCACAGCAGCTATTAGACCAAACAAGGGGAAAAGTCTTTTTTAGCTTACTTCTTTGCTGTAGTAATAAATTTCCCTGATGGTCAAATAAGAACACGGAAAATCCCCGGTGCAGCGGAGTATTCGCATTATGCGTTTCAAGTTTCGGTGCAGTTCCCAAAACATTATTGTTATCATCAACGAGAACGACTTGCTCGGTATCATCCATAATTATTTTCTCCAAAAAGCAATTAAAAAACTAGCCAAGAGATAGACAAGTAAAAGTTGCCAGAAAACAATTGAAATAAGTGCAGCGCTAAGTGTTAAGGCAATTAATTCGCGACTTGATCCGTAAACAGTTATTAAAAGCGCTGCAATTCTACCCAAAACAAAAAGAGTAAATAAACCAATGATTGGTGAAAATATTACAGGAAGTAGGACCGGGCGCCTGGTAACTTCGCGGATAGTAGAAAAAGGATGAAAAGTAAGTCCCAACAGCGTCTTGGTCCAAATATAGGCAACAAAAATTAAAAAAACATTTTTTTTCATCACATTTTTCCAAAAATTTTTAAGATAAAGTCATCGTATGGTTTGCCGTAAAGTAAGCGTAGGACCACAGTTAAAATAACTGCTAAAGGGACTAGAATTCTCCAGGGGTGGTTTCCAAACCAAAAACTTACCGATGAAAAGACTTTATGTAGAGGCATGCTTTTAATGAGCTTTTCCTGTTCTCTTGCTCTTTCTTGGAGTTTTTTAATAAATTCGCGTTCGTTCATTATATTGCAGCTTCATAAGCCAGCTTAAAACTTTGGCGGGCACGGAAAAGCAAAGATTCGGTAGCTTTAAAAGAGAGTTCAAGTATAATTGCAATTTCCTTAACTGATATTTTATCCTCATAATGTAGTTTGAGTATTTTCCGGTATAAATCAGGGAGGCTTTTAAAAGCGGATTCCAGCTTATCTCTTACTTTGTCTTTTTCAAACTGAAATTCCGGTTGGTGGACTTCAGAGTCAACAATTTCAAGGTAGGGAATTTGCGATAAAAGGATAGACTTAATTTTTCTCTTTCTATAAAAATCCACAGTTTTATGGTGGGCGATTTTAAAAAGCCAAGCTTGTAGATTTTTGCTGGTTCTAAGTAGGGAAATTGTATCAATTGCGTCTAGAAAAACATCATTTAAAATTTCCTGAGCATCCTCTTCCGTTGGCAAGCGTTTAACAAGGTAATTTAAGATTCTTGGGGCGTAGATTTGGTATAGTTCGACTACAGACTGCTGATCACCGGCAATAATCCGCTCTACAAGTGACTTCATGGCTAAATTATACCATTTTTCGAATGATTTTCCTAATTCTTGCGACTAAATATAAAAGACCTTTTTGGGGTCATTTTTCTGTTATGAATCTAAGAGATCAAAAAACAGTTGCCGAAAGAAGAGAAGCTTTGGAGAAAGAGCTTCAGGTAGAACTTACTAATATTGGCAAGTTCTCTTTAGATGAAAATATTGCATCATCCAGAAATTGCGAGAATATGATTGGCGTAGCGCAAATTCCAATGGGTATCGCCGGTCCACTGAAAGCCTCAAGCAGTCTTATTAAGGGAGATTATTATATTCCTTTAGCCACTACCGAAGGAGCATTGGTGGCCTCAGTTAATCGCGGTTGTAAAGCGATAACCGAAAGTGGCGGAGCAACTGTGGACAGTCATCAAATTGGAGCAACTCGTGGTCCTGTTTTTCGAGTCAAAAACCTAGAGGCAAACAGAAAGCTATATTTATTCTTAAAAGAACATTTTGAAGAAATAAAGTTAGTTGCTAAGGAAACCTCAAGTCATTTAACTTTAAAAAAATATTCAACCTCTGGGGTTGGAAAATACCGTTATGTGCGCTTTGTATTCGATACTCAGGACGCCATGGGTTTAAACATGGTAACTATAGCTACAAACGCGATTGCAGCTTACATCAAGGAGAAAACAGGTATCTCATGTTTAGCGCTGTCTGGGAATTTTTGTGTAGATAAAAAACCGGCCTGGCAGAATGTTATTAATAATAGAGGAATTAAAACATGGGCAGAAGTTGTTTTAACAAAAAAAGTACTTACAGAAACTTTAAAAACATCAGCTAAGAAAGCTTATGATGTCTGGTTGGCAAAGTGCATGTTGGGAAGCGCTATGAGTGGCTCGATGGGATTTAATGCACAGTTTGCTAATGTGGTTGCGGCAATATTCTTGGCAACCGGACAAGACGTCGCACATGTTGTTGAAGGAAGTCTTGGAATTACCACAGCTGAAGTAATGGGAGAAGATTTGTACGTTAGCGTTTATATGCCTGACTTAATGGTTGGAACAGTTGGTGGGGGAACAGGACTTGCGACGCAAAATGAAGCACTTAATATTCTTGGCGTTGCGGGTGGAGATAATGGGAAAAATGCAAAACGGTTTGCAGAAATTACTGCTGCGGCAGTCTTAGCTGGAGAAATTTCTCTTCTGTCTTCACTCGAGGAAGGTACGTTAGCGCGTGCGCACCAAGCGCTTGGAAGGGGAGGAAAATAAGATGAGCGGAATTGTCGGTTACGGAACATATATTCCAAAATATAGATTAAAGCTGTCTGAGATTGCCGGGATGTGGGGGAAAGATGCAGCCGAAATCGAAGGAGGTTTAAGAATTTCCGAAAAAGCGGTTGCCGGATTTGATGAAGATGCTGTTACTATGGCAATTGAGGCAAGTAGAAAAGCGCTTGCGTCATCCGGACTTCGTTCAAGTGCTTTACAAAGCATTTACTTTGGATCGGAAAGTCATCCATATGCCGTTAATCCATCCTCAACTATCGTTGGAGAATACTTAGGTGTTGGAAATAATTATTTTGCTGCCGATTTGGAATTTGCCTGTAAAGCCGGAACCGCCGGAATGCAGATGACAGTGGGTTTATTGGATAGTAAAAAAATCGAATATGGTTTAGCGATTGGCAGCGATACGGCACAGGGAAAACCGCATGATGCATTAGAATATACGGCAGCAAGTACAGCCGTAGCTTACATCTTAGGCAATAAGAAATCCGAAATAATCGCTAATATCCTAGAGATGTCATCGTTTACATCAGACACTCCTGATTTTTGGAGAAGAGAAGGCGCCAAATTTCCATCTCATTTTGGACGCTTTACCGGAGAGCCGGCTTACTTTACCCACGTTTTATCTGAAGGTGAAAAATTACTTAAACAAAGTAAATTAAAACCGAAAGATTTTGCGTACTGCGTGTTTCATATGCCAAACGGAAAGTTTCCGCGTGCTGCAGCCAAAAAATTAGGTTTTACTCCGGAGCAATTGGCACCGTCTTTAACTGTTGATAAAATCGGCAATCCTTATTCGGCGTCATCATTATTGGGATTAGCTGCAGTTTTAGATATCGCCAAACCAAAACAGAAAATATTTTTTGTTTCTTACGGATCGGGAGCCGGATCAGATGGTTTTATTTTTGAAACAACTCTTAATCTCCCCAAGTATCAGAAAAAAACCATTCCGGTGGCAAAGCAAATTGAAGATAAAATTTATATTTCGTATCAACAATATTTAAGACAAGGGCATTTACTATGAAAATAAATATTTTAGGAACAGCAACAACTAAATTCGGAGAGCTTTGGGATACATCCCCAAGGGAGTTAGCGAGAGAAGCGATGGCGAATGCTTTAAAAGCGTCGGGCCTAAGAGCATCGCAAATAGATGCTTTGTTTGTAGGAAATATGCTATCGGGAATTTTAGGCAATCAGACAAATTTAGCATCATTAATCGCAGAAGAGCTAGGTAGTACGTCCCAGGTTCCTGCCTTTAGGATTGAAGGAGCTTGTGCGTCTGGCGGTTTGGCTTTACATAACGCAATTAATAGCTTAAATGCCGGCAAATATAAAACTGTTTTAGTTATTGGTGTTGAGAAAATGACAGACCATAGTCAGGAAGAAATTACCAGCGCTTTATCCGCAGCCGGATCGGACGAGGAGCGAATGTCAGGACTAACTTTCCCTGGAATTTACGCCTTAATGGCCAAGGCCTACATGCAAGAATATAATGTCAGTGAAGAAGCATTGGCTGCAGTATCGGTTAAAAATCATTACCATGGATCTTTTAACCCGAAAGCCCAATTCCAGTCATTAATTACAATCGGAGATGTAATGAGAAGCGCAAAGGTGGCAGATCCTTTAAAACTTTTGGATTGTTCTCCGGTTTCGGACGGTGCGTCAGCGGTTGTAATTACCAGCGATGTTTCAATTAAGCATAAAAATCCGGTTAGTATTATTGCAAGCGAAGTGGCAACCGATACTTTGGGCTTATATAACAGAAAATCATTTACCTCTCTTTCGGCAGTCGTAACAGCTTGTCAAAAAGCATACGCTGCAACGGGTCTTAAGCCAACAGATATTGATGTTGCGGAAATCCACGATTGTTTTTCTATTTCCGAAGCAATCGCGGTTGAAGACTTAGGTTTTGCAAAAAGAGGAGAAGGAGCAAGGGATATTGAGAACGGAAAAATGACCTTGTTCAAAGGCAAAATAATCACTAATCCATCAGGCGGTCTTAAAGCCTGCGGTCATCCTGTCGGTGCAACCGGTATAAAACAAATTGTCGAAATCACTGAGCATTTAAGAGGAACCGCCGGAAAAAGACAAGTTAAGGGTGCAAAAATTGGATTAACGCATAATGTCGGTGGATCTGGAGCAGTTGCGGCAATCCATATTTTGAAAGGAAGTACCATATGAAAACATCACCGGTAAAGCTTTGGAGAAGACAAAAAGATACAATCAGCGTTCTTGGCAAAACAGGGAAAATATTGTTATGGACAATTATCAGAGTTCCGGCAAAATCGTTTGTTGATCAGGCGCCGTATCCGGTCGTAATTGTTAAAATGGACGGTGGCCAAAAAATGGTTGGGCAATTAGTTGATTTTACAAAAGAAAATTTAGTTGTAGGACAAAAAGTACAAGCGGTCCTAAGACGCTTAAAAACTGAGGGAAATGAAGACGCAATTTATTACCACGTAAAATTCAAACCCTTATGAAAAGAGCATTAGTCTCTGCCCCCGGAAAATTGCATCTACTTGGTGAACATACAGTCGTTCATGAAAGATCGGCAATAATAACAGCTGTTGATAAGCGCTGTTTTGTGGAAATTTCTTCTAAGAAAGGTAAAAGAATTCGAATTACCTCGGAGAATTTTAAAAAAGAAGTAGTAGTAAGTTTTACGGAAATTTTAACCCGATTTGAAAAAGCGCAAAAAAAATATGAAGCATATACTCAAACTAACGATATCGCGCTTTTAAAATCGATTACCAAAGGGCCTTACGGATACGCGCTTTTAATTATTGGGCAGTATATAAATTATTTTAAATTAAATTCAATTGAGAGTTTTGATTTAAAAATTAATTCGCAAATACCAATTGGATCGGGCATGGGATCATCCGGAGCATTAGCAGTTTCTATTATCGGCGCATTGTGTTTATTCACAAATCAAAAATTCGATAAAGAAATAATTAATAAAATAGCATATTTATGTGAACAAAAAAAACATGGAAATCCCTCCGGCGGAGACAATACGGTCAGTTGTTTTGGGGGACTTATTTGGTATAAAAAGGGAGAAAAGTTAAAACCTCTTAATATTAAAATTTCTAAAAATATCGCTCAAAATTTCTATATAGCAAATACCGGAAAACCAGCGGAAACAACAGGCGAAATGGTAAGTCGAGTCAAGAGTTTATTGCAAAAAGATCAGGTAACTACGCAAAGTATTTTTGACGATCAGGAGAAGCTAGTCAAAAATTTGTTAGTAGTGCTTAAGAAGGGAAATGCTGATCAAATTCAAAAAATAATTAAACAAGGAGAAGGAAATTTGGAAAAACTTGGGGTTGTTTCTATCTTTGTTCAAAAAATTATTAGAGATATAGAATCTTCAAATGGGGCGGCAAAGATTTGCGGTGGTGGCGGAATAAAAAAGGGAACAGGAATAATCTTAATTTATAGTAATAATCTAAGCGACTTAAAAAAAGTGCTTAAAACATATCAGTTAATATCTACTAGGTTATTATTGGGAGCAGAGGGTTTAAGAGCGGAAAAGATTAGTGATACAATATAAAAATGAATGAAATAACTGTTTCGGCACCGGGAAAATTAATGCTTTTAGGAGAACATGCGGTAGTTTATAACCGTCCGTGTTTGGTAACTGCGGTAGATCAAAGAATGCGTGCGACTGTTGAATTTTTAGAAAATTCTGGGGAGTTTCAATTAGAAGCCCCGGACGTAAATGTTACGAATTATAAAAAATCACTTTCCAATTTAGGAGTTGGCGATATTCCTAAAGGCGCACAGTTTGTAGAAATTGCGGTTAGGAATATGGCGGAAAAATATCCGCTTTCATCGGGACTAAAAGTTACGACAACTTCTGAATTTTCTTCGCTTTTCGGATTTGGTTCTTCATCGGCATCAACAGTTTGCGTTATTAAAGCGTTATCGATTCTTCTTGGTCTTAATCTTTCCAAAAAAGAAATTTTTGATTTGTCTTATAAAACCGTTTTAGATATTCAAAAAAAAGGATCGGGATTTGACGTTGCTGCAGCAGTTTTTGGAGGAACATTATATTTTGTAACTGGCGGAAGAGCGATTGAGCCATTACCGGTTTTCTCCCTTCCGTTAATTGTCGGTTACTCTGGCGTAAAAGCGGACACGGTAACTTTGATTAATAAAGTTAAAGAGTCTTTTGTGGGGAGAGAGATAATTTTAGACGAAATTTATAACGGAATTAAAAATTTAGTCGAAGAAGCAAAAATAGCGGTATTAAAATCCGATTGGCAAAAATTAGGAGATTTAATGAACCAAAATCAAAAGTACCTAGCAGACGATTTAGGAGTTAGTATTCCAAAACTCGATGACATGATTAATGCTTCTCTTTTAGCGGGTGCATATGGTGCAAAATTGTCGGGCGCCGGCGGTGGAGATTGCATGATTGCCATAACTCCTAAAGAAACACAGGAATTGGTTAAGGCCGGCATTATTCAAGCAGGCGGGGAAGTAATTCATGTTAAAAATAATGCGGAAGGAGTAAGAGTCGAATAATGAAAGCCTCAGCTGTTGCGCCGTCCAACATTGCTTTTATTAAATATTGGGGTAAAAAAGATGAGGTCTTACGCTTGCCCGAAAACGGCAGTATCTCCATGAATTTAAGTAATTTACTAACCACCACAACCGTTGAGTTTAATCCAATTTTTAAAGAAGATGATATCACTATCAACAACGTTCAAGAGGAGAATGAAGGGAGCCGTGCGGTCAAACACCTGGATAGAATAAGAGCTTTAGCTAAGATGAAGACATGGGCAAAAGTTGTAACCACTAATAATTTTCCAACAGGAACGGGACTTTCTTCATCGGCATCGGGATTTGCTGCTTTAACAGTTGCCGGAGTAAAGGCAGCAGGACTCAACCTCTCTGAAAAAGAATTATCAATTTTGGCAAGACAAGGATCCGGTTCGGCCTGTAGGTCTATTCCCGACGGATTTGTCGAATGGTTAGACGGCGACACATCGGAAACATCATATGCCACGTCGCTTTATACGGAAACTTACTGGGACATCGCAGACGTAGTAGCTGTTGTTAGTAAAAATAAAAAAGAAGTCAGTACCTCCGAGGGGCAAAAATTAGTTAACTCCAGTCCGTTTTTTACTGTTCGCTTGGCAAACATCAAAAACAAAATAGAATTAATTAAAAAATATTTGAGTGAAAAAAATTTCACCGTATTTGGAGAATTATTAGAAGCCGATGCTTTGGAATTGCACGCGATAATGCTCACTTCCAAGCCATCGCTAATTTATCTATTACCAGGATCTTTAAAAATAATGCATTTGGTTAAAAAATGGCGACAGGAAGGATTAGAGGTTTACTTTACGGTAAATACCGGACAGGATATTCATTTGATTGTTCAAAAAAAAGACGTGCAAATCTTAACTCAAAAATTATCAGAAGTTGAAGAAGTTTCCAAAACAATTGTTAATGAGCCATCAAAAGGCGCTCATGAAATTTCGGATCATTTGTTTTAAAATAAGACTTATGAAAATACATAAAAGAATTCAAGATAGAATCCAAAAGCACACCACCGACTTAGGTGTTAAAGGCTTGAATCAATTAAACCTCCCCAACGCCCTGCTGATCATACCGGATGGTAACAGGCGATGGGCAAGGGAGCATGGTTTAGCGCCGGAGAAGGGGCATTGGGCGGGCGGAGACACGGTTGTAAAAATGCTCACAGTCTTTAAAGACTTAAATGTAAAAGTAATTGGGCTTTGGGCATTTGGCGAGGATAATTGGAAAAGGGAAAAACAGGAAATCGATAATTTAATGCAGGTTTATAAAAATATCACCGAAAAAAGTTTGGAGACAATGAAAAAATGGGGAATTAAATTTGTAGTAGTTG